>JGI24025J20009_10000251_pt1 | contig 41696 bp, 39 predicted proteins | sample Cruoilmetagenom3_FD_20009 | JGI IMG/M metagenome (IMG submission 20009)
AAAACCGCGCCATCAACCGGCAAGGCGGCCTCGACCGCATCCGACATTTCCTGCGCCGTCTGCACCGGCACCACGGTAACCCCATCCGGCGGCGCAACGTCGGCCGGGCCGGTGATGAACACCACCTCGGCCCCCAATGCGGCTAGCGCGTAGGCAATGGCACTGCCCTGCGCGCCCGAGGACCGGTTGGCAATGTAGCGCACCGGATCAATCGGTTCGTGGGTCGGCCCGGACGTGACCAGAACCCGCCTGCCCCTCAGCGGACCGTCGGCCAGCCGGGCCTCGATTGCGGCGATGATCTCTGACGGTTCGGCCATGCGCCCGGGCCCATGTTCGCCGCAGGCCATGTCACCCTTGTTTGGCCCGACAAAGGAAATTCCGTCCTTGATCAGCTGTGCCTGGTTCCTTTTGGTCGCGGGGTGTTCCCACATGCGCACATTCATCGCCGGGGCAATCAGCACTGGCGTGTCCGTCGCCATCAATAAGGTCGAGGCCAGATCATTGGCCAGCCCTGCGGCCATCTTGCCCATCAAATCCGCCGTAGCCGGGGCAACCACCACCAGATCGGCACTGCGCGACAGTTGAATATGGCCCATCTCGGCCTCTGATGTCAGATCAAACAGGTCTCGATGCACGGCGCACCCAGCCAACGCGGACACCGACAGAGGTGTTACGAATTCCTCGCCCGCCTTTGTCAGCACCGGCGTCACTTTCGCCCCACGCTCCTGCAACCGTCGGATCAGATCGAGCGATTTATAGGCGGCGATTCCACCGCCAACGATCAGCAATATGTGTTTCGTGGCCAACATTCAGCGCTTCCTTGCCCAACAACGGCCAGACCATAGGCGTGTGACCACTGATCTGCCAGCGCAATTTGTCAGCCCGCAAACCCGCCCCGTGCGAAGAAAGCCCATTTGGGCTTGATGAGCAACCGACCCGCCTATTCCCGCTTTTCAAAAGCCTGACACGGATCAGGCCGCTCAATCGCCGGGTAATCCATAACCCTGTCAAAATCCCCGTCAATCTGGCCTTCTTCGGATTGGCCCAGCGCAAAGATGCGCACCCCCGTGGTCGCCCGCTCCAGATAGACGGGAAGCCCCCAATCCTTGCGGGCATGGCCATTGCCAGTAATCACCACCACCGGCCCGCCAGTCTCGGCCAAAGCTGTGAGCACCGCGCGGGCCAGCAATGCATCGCGCAAGCGTTGCAAATCAACCATCACCGGCAACATGACCTGGGGCAGGGCATCGCAATGCGCCGCCCGCTGAAACGCCTCACGCTCGGTTTGCTCTGCTTCGCTCAATGGTTGGTCCAGCCCAAAGCGCGGCGCATCAGCGCCAAAATACTCAGAAATGCCTGACTTCATTGCCTTCCGCGCCACGCCGCGCGCCAGACCGGCACCATAGATACGCGCCTCGGGCATCGCTGCAAAAATCGGGAAGTAGTGGCCAAAATCGGGCCAGCCTGTCTGCCCCCAGTCCAGCGCTTTTTCAAGAGCACCTTCATCCCGGCGGTTTTGGTCGGTTATCTTTGCGGCCTGATCCGCACTCAGCATCTCAAAGACCAGTGCGGGGGGCTGAAGTCGGGCAACAATTGACGCCTGCGCTTCGTGATGAGCTGGATTGTCGTGCACTTCGCCCAGAATGACCACATCCGAACTTACCATACGCGCCGCGCCCGTATCGGATGCCATATTTGCAAAACCGGGGTTGGCAAGGCAGGCAAAAAACGCAAGAATCACACGTATCATGCAGGCAATTTTTGCATTTCTGGCACCCGTGCTTCAAGGCGCTTTCGAAAATTCAGGAAGAAGGTAGCGACGGTGTTTCCCAGAATTACATTTATTGTTGGCGGCGCGGCCTCGGGAAAATCGTCCTGGGCCGAGGATTTTGTTGAATCGACAAGTAAAACAAAAACCTACCTGGCAACGTCACAGATCCATGATGGTGAAATGCAGGCCAAAATTGACCTGCATCGTGCCCGGCGCAACACCAGCTGGGCCTTGGTCGAAGCGCCGATCGATCTGTCCCCCGCCCTGTCCCGCCTTGATCCGGGCCAGATCTGCCTGATCGACTGCGCCACCATGTGGTTAAGCAATCACCTGCTTGCCGACAGTGATCTTGAAACGGCCCAAACCTCACTTCTTTCGACCATTGCAAACTGCGCCGCGGATCTGGTCATTGTCTCAAACGAGGTTGGTCAAGGGATTGTCCCGGACAATACCCTTGCCCGTCGCTTTCGCGAGGCGCAGGGCCGCCTGAATATCGCCCTGGCCGCACGCGCCGATCTGGTTGTTCAGATCAGCGTCGGCCTGCCGATGGTCCTGAAAGGAACGCTGCCATGACCCGCCTGCATCTGGTTCGTCACGGGCCGACCCATGCCAAGGTGATGGTCGGCTGGTCCGACCTGCCCGCAGACCTGAGCGATACCGCCGCCCTTGCCCGCCTCTCGGCGCATCTGCCGGACAACGCAACGCTTGTCTCTTCGGACCTGTCCCGCGCCGCCGCGACCGCCGATGCACTTCAGGGCAACCACAACCGTCTGCCGCACCGGGCTGAGCTGCGCGAAATAAACTTCGGCGCGTGGGAGTTGCGCAGCCACCGCGATATCGAGGCCGAAGACCCCGACCTGATCCGCGCCTATTGGGAGTATCCCGGCGACGTGCGCCCACCCGGAGGCGAAAGCTGGCACCAGGTTTGCGCCCGTGTTGATGGTGCCATAGACGCGCTGATCGCCGCGCATACGGGCAGCGATCTGATCATCGTGGCCCATTTCGGCGTGATCCTGACGCAGATTCAGCGCGCCCGGCAACAAGACGCAGATGCGGCCTTTGCCCAGCGGATCGACAACCTCTCGGTCAGCGAACTTACTTGCCTGCCCGATGGTAGTTGGCAGACAGGGCGCATCAATCACGTCCTGTGATGGCGTACCCGACAATTCGCCATTTTACCGGGCGCGGCCTGTCTGCCTAACCTGGGTGCATGACTTATGATCTATACATCGGCGACCGCCTGTTTTCGAGCTGGTCCTTGCGGGGCTGGCTGATGTTCGAAAAATTCTCGGTTGCCTGCAACACCCATATGATCGGGCTTTATTCCGGCACCATGGCGCAGGACATGGCCCCGCTGGCCCCGGCCCGGCTGGTCCCGGTTGTGCGCACGCCGGCAGGCACGGTGATCGGCGAGAGCATGGCCATTGCTGAAACCCTGGCCGAAAACCACCCCGATGCCGGGTTCTGGCCAGCAGCCGCAGATGCCCGCGCCACCGCCCGGTGGCTTTGCGCGGAAATGACTTCGGGCTTTAGTGCCTTGCGTGACGCCTGCCCGATGCAACTGAAATATGTGTTTCAGGGATTTGCGCCCGCTCAACCGGTGATCGAAAACCTTGCCCGGATCGAAACCCTTTGGGCCCACGCGCGCGCCATATCAGGCAGTCAAACCGGCTGGCTGTTCGGCGATTATTGCCTGGCGGACGTATTTTATACGCCTGTCGCTGCCCGTATTGTCGGCTATGATCTGCCGGTCAGCGATGCCTCGAGGGCCTATTGCAAAGCGTTGCTGAGTGATCCTGCCGTACTGAAATGGCGCGATGAAGCCGAGAAAATCATCTACGACCCATTCCCCTATGGGGCTGATCTGGCGAACCGGCCCTGGCCGAATTTCCGCTAAAGCCCCCCGGCCGGTGTCGCGGGCATCTGCGGCTGCCGGATGCTCGGGAACGAGTGCCGCTTTCGTCCAGCGAAGTCAGTGTTTTCATTTGACAATTTTCGAAAAATACGCGATGATAAGCGCATTGAAAGGTGCGCGACATGCGTTTTTTACCAAAGTACTTGAACGTTCTTCTCGCGATCATCACAGTAATGGCTGCTGGTCTGGTGCCGGCATTTGCTGAGGGGACCAAACCGCCTGAACCGGGCGGTACCGAAAGCCCGCATATTGTCGAATTTTTCCTGGGAAATACCCGGGCCGACACCCCAACCGGCGACGAAAATGCCCTTTCGGTCGGGACATCTTACCACTATTTGATCAATCCGACTGTCTCGATCGGCCTTCTGGGTGAATATGCGTCCGATCCCCTGGATAGCTGGGTTGTCGGCGCGCCGGTCATTTTTCGTGTCGGCGAAGGGTGGCACCTGACAGCAATGCCGGGCCTTGAGCGCGAACAAGGTGAATCCGAATTTCTGTTTCGTGTCGGGGCCGGTTATGAATTTGAACTGAATGGCTACTCTCTCAAGCCCGAGGTAAGCGCCGATTTTGTCGATGGCGATCTTGCCATCGTCACCGGAATAAGCATCGGCCTGCGGTTCTGACTTGCGCCTTGTGCGCGCCTGAGTTTCATGTTTGGCAGGGCCCCAAAGCACCACAATCACCGAGGTTCCCATGACCCAGATCATCACGTCCCTTGCGGATGTTTCGAACCGCTATAAGGCGCTGTTTGTCGACCTTTGGGGCTGCGTTCACGACGGCGTTCGCGCCTATCCCGAGGCCGTCGCGGCCTTGCAGGCATACCGCGCGCGCGGTGGCATTGTGGTGTTGCTTACCAATTCGCCCAAGCCCCGCGCCGGGGTCCGGGATCAATTGCAACAGTTTGGCGTGCCCGAAGACGCCTGGGACACCATCGCCTCGTCGGGCGACAGCGCCCGGTCGGCCATGTTTCTTGGGGCCGTCGGGGACAAGGTCTGGTTCATGGGCGACGAAGAACGCGACACCGGGTTTTTCGAACCTCTCAAGGTGATCGACGAACCAAGAACCATCACCCGCGTGCCTCTGGAGCAGGCGCAGGGCATTGTTTGCTGCGGCCCGTTCGATCCGTTTGCAGACCCGGACGTGAACCGGCCACAATTTCTTTATGCCAAACAAAAAGGGCTGAAACTGCTGTGCGCCAACCCCGATTTCGTGGTCGACCGGGGCGGGGTCCGGGAATGGTGCGCCGGGGCGCTGGCGCGGCTTTATACAGACATGGGCGGGGAAAGCCTTTATTTTGGCAAACCGCACCCGCCGATCTATGATCTGGCACGCCGCCGCCTTTCGGCCTTGGGTAAAGAAGTCCCCGATCAGGCGATTCTGGCCATCGGAGATGGGGTGCATACGGATATCGCCGGAGCAATGGGAGAGGACATCGATTCTCTGTTCATCACAGGCGGGCTGGCAGCCTTGGAAACCAAAACGACGCAGCAACCGGACCCGGTGGCGTTAAACGATTACCTGCAAAAGGAAAAAACCAACGCCACCTATGCGATTGGTCAGCTACGCTGACCCAAAAAAGGGTTGATTTTCTGCGCCTGCGAAGTAATTTAGTTCCACGCCATGGCGCGATAGTGAACAATAATTACTCCCCAGTGGATCAAGAGGACACCATGTTGGACAATCTGCCCCGCGGCACGATCTGTATAGAAGACATTGAAATGGGCATGACGCGCCATCTGCGCAAGGTGGTGACAGACGAAGATATCGAGATGTTTGCCCAGGTTTCCACCGACCGTAACCCGGTGCATCTGGACGATGATTATGCCCGTGACACGATATTCGAGGGGCGAATCGCGCATGGGATGCTGACAGCGGGTCTGATCTCGGCGGTGATTGGCGAACAATTGCCGGGACACGGGACGGTCTATCTGGGCCAGTCGCTGAAATTTCTGGCCCCGGTACGGCCCGGGGACATGGTTTATACTGAAGTCAGGGTGATTGATATCGACATGTCCAAACGGCGGGTGCGAATGGAGTGTCACTGTGCGGTGGATGGCAAAAAGGTTCTGGTGGGCGAGGCTACGGTTCTCGCGCCAAGCCGGAAATTCGACTAGCGTTTTGGGTTCTGTCTGAGCCGCTGTATCACCTTTACCACCCAACGCCATTGCAGGCACAATCTCAGCCTCGGTGGTAAAGGTGATTCATATCAAATGCAAAACACCCTTGCCGCTGACCAGTCTACAGGCTTGAACCTTGGGTCCAACGCCGCTAGGCATCCGCTCATGCGGATCATTCGAGACTATCAGTTTGTAGAGCCAATTGACCGCGGTGCCAGCGCCGCGATCGGCAATTTCGACGGTGTGCATCTGGGCCATCAGTCGGTCATTGATCTGGCCCGGTCCGCCGCCCCCGACGCGCCCCTTGGCGTGATGACATTTGAGCCGCATCCGCGCGAATATTTCGCCCCCGACGCCCCGCCCTTTCGATTGATGAGCCGCGAATCCCGTGCCAGCCGACTGGCGAAACTTGGGGTCGAACGCCTGTATGAACTGAATTTCAACGCCGCCCTGGCCAACCTGACCCCGCAAGAGTTTGCCCGCACGGTCATTTCGGACGGGCTGGGCCTTGCGCATGTGGTCATCGGGGCGGATTTCTGCTTTGGCAAGGGACGCGCCGGAACCGCCGGGGATCTGGCGCGTTTTGGTGACGACATGGGGTTTGGCGTAACAATTGCCAAATTGTTGCAAGGCAATGGCGATACCGTGTCTTCAACTGCAATCCGTACCGCACTTGGCGCAGGCCGTCCCCGCGATGCCGCCGCGATGCTTGGCCACTGGCACCGAATCGAAGGTCCGGTGGTTGGCGGTGAACAAAGGGGGCGGGAGTTGGGGTTTCCCACGGCCAACATGTCGATCGACGGGCTGCATCCGCCCAAATTCGGTGTCTATGCCGCGCTGGTGGATGTTCTGGATGGACCGCACAAAGGCAGCTATCAGGCGGCCACGTCGATTGGGGTCCGTCCGATGTTCGGGGAAAACCGGCCCAATCTGGAAACCTTCATATTCGGTTTCTCCGGCGATCTTTATGATGCCACATTGTCGGTCGGACTGGTGGAATACCTGCGCCCCGAAGAAAAGTTCGACTCGCTTGACGCGCTGATCGCCCAGATGAACGACGATTGCGACCAGTCGCGCGCTATCCTGGCATCTCTGTGAGCGACCCGATCGACCGTTCCGGTCTGGGCCGCCGGTTCTGGCAGCGAAAACCCCTGAACAAACTGAACCAGAAGGAATGGGAAGCGCTGTGCGATGGCTGCGGCAAATGCTGCCTGAACAAGCTGGAAGATGAAGACAGCGGCGAGGTCGCCCTGACCCGTGTCGCCTGTCGTCTGCTGGACGATCAGTCCTGCGCCTGCGCCCATTACGAAAACCGCCACCAGTTCGTGCCCGACTGTATTGTTCTGAGGCCCGACAATCTGGACAGCCACGCCTATTGGATGCCCGCCACCTGCGCCTATCGTCTGGTCTGGGAAGGCAAGCCACTTTACCCTTGGCATCCGTTGATATCGGGTGACCCCGATACGGTCCACAAGGCTGGCGTATCCGTGCGGGGCCTGACGGTCAGCGAATTCGACACAGCGGAAGAAGACTGGGAAGATCATATCATCGAGGAGCCGACCTGATGTATTTTGCCTCTGACAATTCCGGCCCGGTGCATCCCGAAGTAATGACGGCCATGGCGCAGGCCAATCAGGGCTATGCCATGGCTTATGGCGATGACGCGCAACTGGCCGNGGTCCGCACCCGCCTGCGCGACATTTTCGAGGCCCCCGATGCCGCGATCTATCTGGTCACGACCGGCACGGCGGCCAATGCGCTGGCGCTGTCCACCCTGTGCAGCCCCTGGCAAACGGTGTTCTGTTCGCCGGTCGCCCATATAAACGAGGACGAATGCAACGCGCCCGAATTCTTCACCGGCGGGGCCAAGCTGACGCTGGTTCCCGGGGGCGACCGGATGGGTGCCAAGGCGCTGCGGGCCAAAATCGAGGCCGAGGAAACCCGAGGTGTGCACGGGCCTCAGCGCGGGCCAGTGTCGATAACCCAAGTGACCGAGCGCGGCACAGTCTATTCGCTGGATGAGGTGCGGGCATTGTGCGAAATCGCCAGAACCTATGACCTGCCAGTGCATATGGACGGCGCGCGCTTTGCCAATGCGCTGGTGGCGCTGGGGTGTTCCCCGGCTGAAATGACCTGGAAGGCCGGTGTTGATGCGCTGTCCTTTGGCGGCACCAAGAATGGGTTGATGGGGGCCGAGGCGGTAATCTTTTTTGATCCCGCCCATGCCTGGGAGTTTGAACTGCGGCGCAAGAGGGCTGCTCATTTGTTGTCCAAGCACCGCTATCTTTCGGCGCAGATGATTGGGTATTTGCAGGATGATCTGTGGCTGAAATCGGCCGGCGCAGCCAACGCCAATTGCGCGCGGCTGGCGGCAGGTTTACGGGCGGCAGGGGCACAATTCCTGCACCAACCGGACGCCAACATCATTTTCGCCGCCCTGCCCCGGCACGTGCATCAGCGCCTGCATGATGCGGGCGCGTCTTATCACCTTTGGGACGCAACATTGGACGGTGACCCAGACGAGATGCTGGCCATGCGGCTTGTTTGTGACTGGTCACTCACTGATGCGCTTATCGACGAATTTCTGACCCTTCTGGCCTAAGCACGCGCGAACAGTTTTCTTAACTCTGCTGCGGTTTCTGACGGATGGGTTATCGCCACCATATGCCCGGCCCCCCTGATCACCACGCTTTGCGCATCCGGCAATCTGCGTGCCAGCCCGTCATTTACCGCGCCGATTACCGGATGTGTTTCGCTGCCACGCAACAGCAGACAGGGAACCTGCACCCGCTCCAGAACTCCGGGGGCCAGCAATCCGGCCAGATCATCGTAAATTGCGTTGCGACAAGCCGGAACAATACTGATGGCGCGGGTCATTGCAGCGCGCAGCCTTTCGGGCATGTCCGGCCAGCGCGGCCCACCACCGCCCCACATCCTGTTAAACAGGCGCGCACCAAGGGCGTTGTCCCCGGCACGAAGTGCATCGGTGAAAGGCCCGGCGTTTTTGTCATGGTCAACCACCAGATCCGGGGCATCCTGCAAAGCCACGGCAAAGAACACCGGCTCGACCATCGTCACGCTGCGCACCAGATCGGGATGCTCGACAGCCAGCCGCAGAGCAACAGTCGCCCCAAATGAATGGCCAATAATGTCCATTCCCGGTTCCAGCAAATGCTGCACCGCCGCCACGCTGCGATCCTGAAAATCGCCCTGCCCGTCCCAATCCGGACTGCGCCCGTGTGTCAGCATATCCGGGGCGGTCAGCGTCACCTCGCCATCCATCAGCCCGGCCAGACCACGCCACGCCCCGGCATGGGCCAGGGTGCAATGCAAGGCCAGCACCCGGCGCGGACCGTGGCCGTAACGATGTACAAAGACCGGCTGCGGCACGTCACTGGCACCGCTCATGCTGTGATCTTCTGCTTACGGTCACCCACGAGGTGGTAAATGGGCATATACCCCAAAAAATAGCGATCAAATTCAGCCACGTACGGATTCCTTGTCTATGTGTTCTTTGCTGGACCGTAAGGTCATGCTAAGCGGTGTCAACATCACGAATCTGTCACATAGCTTTTGCTGCTCGGGGATATCAGCACATGCCAACATTCAACGAACCCAAGCTGATCTCTGGGAACGCGAACCGGCCTTTGGCCAAAGCCATTGCCCGGCGGATGTCGATGCACCGGGGCGTCAGCATTGGTCTGGTCGATGCGCGGGTCGAACGGTTCAGCGATGGCGAGATTTTCGTCGAGGTTTACGAAAATGTGCGCGGCGAGGACATGTTCCTGATCCAGCCCACATCGAACCCGGCCAATGACAATCTGATGGAACTGCTGATCATGGCCGACGCGCTGCGTCGGTCCAGCGCGGCGCGGATCACTGCCGTGCTGCCCTATTTCGGTTATGCGCGGCAAGATCGGCGCACCAAGGCGCGCACGCCCATTTCGGCCAAGCTGGTGGCGAATATGATCGTCGAGGCAGGGATCGAGAGGGTGCTGACCATGGACCTTCACGCCGCTCAGATCCAGGGGTTCTTTGATATTCCGGTGGACAACCTTTATGCCTCGCCGGTGTTTGCCCTGGATATCAAGGCACAGTTCAAAGGNCAGATGAAGGACCTGATGGTTGTCTCACCGGATGTGGGCGGCGTTGGGCGCGCGCGCGAGCTTGCCAAGCGGATCGACTCTCCGCTTTCGATTGTCGACAAACGTCGCGAGAAGGCCGGGGAAGTGGCGGAAATGACCGTAATCGGCGAGGTGAAAGACAAGATCTGCATCATTATCGACGATATGGTCGATACCGCAGGCACCCTGTGCAAGGCTGCCGAGGTGCTCATGGAGAATGGTGCGAAAGAGGTCCACGCTTATATCACACATGGTGTCATGAGCGGCCCGGCGGTGGAGCGGGTGACAAGTTCGGTGATGAAATCTTTGGTCATAACCGATTCCATTCGCCCGACTGAAGCCGTCAAACTGGCCACCAATATCCGGATCGTACCTACTGCTCCGATATTTGCCCAAGCCATCCTGAACATCTGGCACGGCACATCCGTGTCGTCCCTGTTTGACGACGAAACCCTGAGTCCGATCTATGAATCGCTTTACGCNGCGGAATAGCCCGAGGCGCAGAACCCCCGATCAGTAGATTTCCCAATCGTCTTCGTGTGGCAGTTCGCCAATCGCCATCCAGGCGACGCGCACCCGTGCAACGCGGGTATCCAGCCAGGTGCGAAATACGATCTCGAATCCTTGCGCCGTGACACTCTCGGCGGTCACTTCGGCGCGCACAGCCGATCCGGTGTCCACATCCCAAAGCGATATCGAAGTGTGGACAACAGGTGCATTGCGAAACGCCTCGCCAAAGCGGATTTCGTGGCGGCGTTCGCGCGGGCCGGTTCCGGTCCACATTTCGCCACCATCCTCAAAATCGGTGAACAAAACGACATCGCCCTGATCAATGCCGACAAGATGACTGCTTAACCGTTTCATCGCTCTCTGTTTTCTTTGCGTCGCCGCGCTGCCTACAGGGCTTTATTGACCAAACAAAGGCAAAAGAAAACCGGCCCCAAGGCGGGGCCGGCTTTGAAACTTGATCTTGATAGAGTGCCGATCAAAAATTGATATGGGTGCCCAGGGCTTCCATATCGGCCAAAAGTTTGGCTGCATCATCAACCAGACTATGCTGACCGTTGTGCTCTTCCTTGATCGCGTCATAGGCCGCACGCGCGTTTTCGACCATCTCGTCCACATGCGCGCGGGTCATTTCACTGACCGGAACCACCTTTTCCGCCAGAACCGACACAGCCGCGCCGGTAATCTCGGCGAACCCGCCCGTCACCACATAGTCTGTCGTGTCGCCAGGCGCTTCAACCCGCAGAACACCGGGCCGCAGCGTGGTGATGACCGGGGCATGATCAGGCATGGCCGTCATGTCCCCGTCCGCACCCGGAATCTGCACCGCGCTTACCTGAAGCGAAGCCAAGCTGCGCTCGGGGCTTACCAGGTCGAATTGCATCGTATCTGCCATCAGATTGCTCCTTTAGGCGGCGTCGGCGGCCATGCGTTCGGCCTTGGCGATCACCTCGTCGATGCCGCCAACCATCAGGAAGGCACCTTCGGGCAGGTGATCGTATTCACCGGCCACAACCGCCTTGAACGACGAGATTGTATCTTCCAGCGGCACCTGAACACCGGGCGAGCCAGTGAATACCTGCGCCACGTCAAACGGCTGCGACAGGAAACGCTCGATCTTACGGGCGCGCGTCACGGTCTGCTTGTCCTCTTCCGAGAGTTCATCCATGCCGAGGATGGCGATGATATCCTGAAGCGATTTGTAACGCTGAAGGATCTGCTGAACGTCGGTCGCAACCTTGTAATGCTCTTCCCCGACAATCGACGGGTCCAGCAGGCGCGAGGTGGAATCAAGCGGGTCAACAGCCGGGTAGATACCCTTTTCCGAGATCGCCCGGTTCAGAACCGTGGTCGCGTCGAGGTGCGCAAACGAGGTTGCCGGCGCAGGGTCGGTCAGGTCGTCCGCAGGCACGTACACGGCCTGAACAGAGGTGATCGAACCGGATTTGGTGGACGAAATCCGCTCCTGCATGGTGCCCATGTCGGTGGCCAGCGTCGGCTGATAGCCCACGGCGGACGGGATACGACCCAGCAGGGCCGACACTTCGGAACCGGCCTGGGTAAAGCGGAAGATGTTGTCGACAAAGAACAAAACGTCAGCGCCGGTATCGTCACGGAACTGCTCGGCCAGGGTCAGACCCGACAGGGCGATCCTCATACGCGCGCCCGGAGGCTCGTTCATCTGGCCATAAACCAGCGCGATTTTCGACTCGGGCAGGTTATCGGGAACGATAACGCCGGATTCGATCATCTCATGATAAAGGTCGTTGCCTTCACGGGTCCGTTCGCCCACGCCAGCGAACACCGACACGCCCGAGTGAACCTTGGCGATGTTGTTGATCAGTTCCATGATCAGAACCGTCTTGCCCACGCCGGCACCGCCGAACAGGCCAATCTTGCCGCCCTTGGTGTAGGGGGCCAGCAGGTCAACCACCTTGATGCCGGTGGTCAGGATTTCCATGTCGGTCGACTGTTCGGAAAACGCCGGCGCGTCGCCGTGGATGGCGCGGGTCGCTTTCGACTTGATCGGGCCTTTTTCGTCAACCGGGTCACCGGTCACGTTCATGATCCGGCCAAGGGTTGCGTCACCGACCGGCACCGAGATGGGTTCGCCGGTGTCTTCCACTGCTTCGCCGCGCACCAGACCTTCTGTCGCGTCCATCGCAATCGCCCGCACGGTGTTTTCGCCCAGGTGCTGTGCCACTTCCAAGATCAACGGCTTGCCGTTGTTGTCTGTGGTCAGCGCGTTCAGAATTTCAGGCAGCGCGTCATCAAATTGCACGTCAACGACGGCCCCGATGATCTGTGTGACTTTGCCTTTTGCATTCGCCATGTTTCGTCTCCGGTTCTTTTCTTCAGAGCGCTTCCGCGCCGGAAATAATTTCAATCAGCTCGTTGGTGATCACAGCCTGACGCGAGCGGTTGTACTGGATGGTCAGCTTGTCGATCATCTCGCCGGCGTTGCGCGTGGCATTGTCCATCGCAGACATCCGCGCACCCTGTTCGGATGCACCGTTTTCCAGCAGGGCGCTGAAAATCTGTGTGGCAACGCCGCGCGGCAGCAGTTCGGCCAGGATCTCGTCCTCGTCCGGCTCATAGTCGTAAACCGTCGCGGCCCCGTCCGTTTCATCACTGTCGAAACTGGCCGGGATGATCTGCTGCGCCGTCGGGATCTGCGTGACCACATTAACGAATTTCGCATAGAAAATCGTCGCCACGTCAAACTCTTCGCCGTCGAACCGGGCCAGGATGCCCTTGGCGATGTCCTGCGCGTTGGAATACCCAAGACGTTTGACTTCGCTCAGGTCCACGTGATCGACAAACACTTCGCCAAAGTCACGTTTTAGCGCGTCGCGGCCCTTTTTGCCGACCGTCAGCACCTTGACTGTCTTGCCAGCCGCTTTCAGTTCATTCGCCTTGGCGCGCGCCAGTTTGGCGATGTTACCGTTGAAGCCACCGCAAAGCCCGCGCTCGGACGTCATGACCACCAGCAGGTGAACCTGATCGCTGCCGGTCCCGCTTAGCAGTTTGGGCGCGCTTTCGCTGCCGCCCACGGACGCCGCCAGCCCCGCCATCACGGCGTTGAACCGTTCGGCGTAGGGGCGCGATTCTTCGGCCGATTCCTGCGCGCGGCGCAGTTTCGCCGCGGCAACCATCTGCATGGCCTTGGTGATCTTGCGGGTCGATGTGACCGACTCGATCCTGTTTTTAAGGTCCTTTAGGTTAGGCATTGCCCATACCCTCCCTTAAGCGAAGTCAGCGGCGAATTCTTCAATCGCAGCCTTGAGCCGGTCCTCTGCGTCGCCCTTGATCTTGGGGTCTTCAGTGGTGATCCAATCCAGCATATCCTGATGCTTGGCCCGCAGATGCGCCAACAGGCCGGCCTCGAAACGACCGACATCGGAAACCTCGACCTTGTCGAGATACCCCTTGGTGCCGGCAAAGATCACGCAGACGATCTCGGCGTTGGTCAGGGGCGAATACTGCGGCTGTTTCATCAGTTCGGTCAGGCGCGCACCACGGCTCAGCAACTGCTGGGTGGCGGCATCCAGATCGGAACCGAACTGGGCAAAGGCGGCCATCTCGCGATACTGCGCCAGTTCCAGTTTCACCGGGCCGGCGATGGATTTCATCGAATTGGTCTGGGCGGACGACCCAACACGGCTAACCGACAGGCCGGTGTTCACAGCCGGACGGATACCCTGATAAAACAGTTCGGTTTCCAGGAAGATCTGGCCATCGGTGATCGAAATCACGTTGGTCGGGATAAACGCCGAAACGTCGCCGCCCTGGGTTTCGATGATCGGTAGCGCGGTCAGCGACCCGGCACCATTGTCTTCGTTCAGCTTGGCCGAGCGTTCCAGCAGGCGAGAGTGCAGATAGAACACGTCACCAGGATAGGCTTCACGTCCGGGCGGACGACGCAGCAACAGCGACATCTGGCGATAGGACACGGCCTGTTTGGACAGGTCATCATAGATGATCAGCGCGTGACGACCATTGTCACGGAAGAATTCCGCCATGGCGGTCGCGGCATAGGGCGCGATGAACTGCACCGGGGCCGGTTCGGACGCGGTTGCGGCGACAACGATGGAATAGGCCATCGCGCCGCTCTCTTCGAGCTTTTTCACCAGCTGCGCAACGGTCGAACGTTTCTGGCCGATGGCGACATAGACGCAATAGAGCTTCTTGCTCTCGTCGTCGCCGGCGGCTTCGTTATAGGATTTCTGGTTCAGGATCGCGTCCAGCGCCACGGCGGTTTTACCGGTCTGACGGTCGCCAATGATCAGTTCGCGCTGGCCACGGCCAATCGGGATCATCGCATCGACCGATTTCAGACCGGTGGCCATCGGTTCATGCACCGATTTACGCGGGATAATACCCGGAGCCTTGACGTCGGCGATGCCGCGCGTGTCCGATTCGATCGGACCTTTGCCATCCAGAGGATTTCCCAGACCGTCGACAACACGCCCCAACAGGCCATTGCCGATCGGCACGTCGACGATGGAATTGGTGCGCTTGACGGTGTCGCCTTCCTTGATGTCCCGGTCGGAACCAAAGATCACCACGCCGACATTGTCCGCCTCAAGGTTCAGGGCCATGCCCATGATGCCACCGGGAAACTCGACCATTTCACCGGCCTGCACATTGTCCAGACCGTAAACGCGCGCGATTCCGTCACCAACGCTCAGAACCCGGCCGATTTCGGCCACATCGGCCTCTTGGCCAAAGTTCTTGATCTGGTCCTTTAGGATCGCAGAAATTTCTGCTGCTTGGATACCCATTTATCCGACCTCTTTCATTGTATTCTGAAGGGAGTTGAGCTTGGCGCGGATCGACGTGTCGATCATTTTGCTGCCCACTTTAACGACAAGACCGCCGATGAGGCTTTCATCGACGGTTGCATTGATGGTTACGGTCTTGCCAACCTGCGACGTCAGCGTCTTGGCAAGTTTCTTGGATTGCGCCTCGGTCAGGGCCTTGGCGCTGATCACGTCGGCGGTCACTTCGCCCCGTTCTTCGGCCAGCAGGGCACGCAGAGCGTCGATCAGTTGCGGCAGCACGAACAGACGGCGCTTTTGCGCCATCAGGGCCAGCGATTGTTGCATTACCGGGGCCAGGGCCATCTTGTCGGCCAATGCGACAATCGCCGCACCCTGATCGGCGCGCGAGATCAGCGGAGAGCTGATCAGATCACGCAGATCCGCGCTTTCGCCCAAGGCGGCGGCCAGATCATTCAGGCTGGCCTCAAGGCCATCAAGGTTCTTGTTCTCTTGCGCGATATCAAAGATCGCGGTTGCATAGCGTTCGGCTATGCTTCTGGAAATCGAAGCTGGTTCGGACACGTCCACCCTTCCGATATTTGGCCCCGGTTTAAGATGCCACGCGGTTCGGGCACCTGTTCCGGGGACGTGAAACAGCCTTCCCCGTTCGGGAAAGCATCAAAATCAGCGTCGATGTAACAGAGCAATTCGCCCCCCGCAACACTCTATAGTTATAACGGGAAACCTGGGAAATGCCTTGTTATTAGGACCTTAGCCCATGTGCGACCGTTTGCACCAGATTGAGACCTTGAAAAAGGCCGGGAAATTACACGTTTTTGCGATTCCTGACACGCACTATACGTGGCCTGTCACCAGTTTACGCTTGCGCGCTCAGGCCGGCCTGGCCAGCCCTTCCAGCATTTTCCGGGGCCGTTTGGCCACCTTGCGAATGGTTCCTTGGGGTGGTTGTACCCGCTTGGAAGCTTCGACCATGACCACCCCCCCGGCAAGCGCCGACGGAATCCTGGTGCCGATCTTATCGAACAATGACCCCGAGCGCAGCCAGAACCGGCGCGATGACGGCGGCTGATACAGGGCCGCGCGATGGCGTTCGGGCAGAAACTGATGCTCTTTCAACTGCGCCTCGAGCTGGCCGGTTGTATAAGGCCGGCCATAACCAAACGGCGTGGCATCGCTGCGCGACCAAAGCCCGGCCCGGTTCGGCACGATGAACAGCGCCTTGCCCCCCGGTCCCAGCGCCCGCCAGCATTCGGACAGCAATTGCGAGGATCTCTCAGAGGTTTCCAGCCCGTGCATCACGACCAACCGGTCAATATGCCCGGTCTCAATCGGCCAGAGCGTCTCTTCGCACAGAACCGACACATTGGGCATGCCCGCGGGCCAGGGCATCACCCCCTGCGGTCCCGGCATCAGGGCAATCACGCGGCGGGCATCCTTCAGGTAGGGGCGCAGCAACGGCACGGCAAAACCAAACCCGGCAACGGTCAGCCCCTTGGATTCCGGCCAAAGTTCCTGTACCCGCCCCCGCACCGAAGCCTGCGCCGCACGGCCAAGCATGCTGCGATAATAGAAGTTCCGTAAATCCTGAACATCAAGGTGCATTGCAGGTGTCCGTGTAATCGGCCAATGTGGCGTAGTTTAGCCATGAAAGGGCGAAAGACCATGCCTCTTGAAATCATCACCATTCCGTGCCGCACCGACAATTACGCCTTTCTGGCCCATGACGCGGTCAGTGGCGACACCGCGCTGATCGACGTGCCTGAAGGTCCGCCAATTCTGGCCGTGCTGGCCGAAAAAGGATGGACATTAAGTCATATTCTTTTGACCCATCACCATTATGACCATGTGGATGGTCTGGGCGAGGTTCTGGAAGTGCACAAGGCCAAGGTCGTCGGGGCCGCGGCGGACGCAGAACGGCTGCCGCCTCTTGATATTGCAGTGAAAGAAGGCGACGAGGTGGCGATCGGGTCGGAAACGGCGCGGGTGATCGACGTGTCAGGCCACACACTTGGCCATCTGGCGTTCTATTTCGAGAAAAGCAAAGCGGTGTTCACCGCCGACAGCCTGATGGCGTTGGGATGTGGCCGTGTGTTCGAAGGCACGCCGCCGCAAATGTGGGAATCGCTTAGCAAGCTGGCGGCTTTGCCCGGTGACACATTGGTCTATTCGGGGCATGAATATACCACCAACAATGGCGAATTCGCCATGACCATCGAGCCAGAAAACCCCGATCTGATTGCGCGGGTCGCCGACGTGGCCGCAGCCCGGGCCGCCGGTCGGGCAACGGTGCCTTCTCTGATGTCGCTGGAACACGCCACCAACCCGTTTTTACGCGCGGGTGTTGCCAATGTGCAGAAAAATGTCGGTATGGCTGGCGCTGAGCCGGCAGAGGTATTTGCCGAAATCCGCGCCCGAAAAGACAACTTTTAGGGCCTGATATTTGGTTTTTTGATCACATCTTGCTGCACAGTCACAAAATTTGTGAGCATAAAGTGAAAGAAAAGCCTTGAAGACAGGGCCCGATCAACCAAACTCTAACACTATACAGACATGGTTGGGCAGGGGCAAAATTCGTTTCACCCCTCTTCGACCCAAGATCAAGAGGAGCACGCACGTGCCGTCATTCTCGAGCACTTTGGAACACTCTATTCACGCCGCGCTTGCGCTAGCAAATGATCGGCGACATGAATTTGCCACGCTGGAGCATCTGCTTTTGGCGCTGCTGGACGAACCTGACGCGGTTCGCGTGATGAAAGCATGCAGTGTCGATCTGGACGANCTGCGCACCACGCTGAGTGAATTTGTCGACGAGGATCTGTCAAACCTGGTCACCGACATCGACGGGTCCGAAGCCGTACCCACCGCTGCCTTTCAGCGGGTAATTCAGCGCGCCGCGATTCATGTGCAAAGTTCGGGGCGCACGGAAGTGACCGGGGCCAATGTATTGGTTGCCATCTTTGCAGAGCGTGAAAGCAACGCCGCCTATTTCCTTCAGGAGCAGGAAATGACCCGCTATGATGCGGTGAATTTCATCGCCCACGGTGTCGCCAAGGATCCCGCCTTTGGAGAGCCCCGCCCGGTTGCCGGCGCGCCCGAACACGAAGAAGAAGTGCAGGGCGTGACCGAGGGCGACACCAAGGAAAGCGCGCTGGACAAGTATTGCGTCGATCTCAACGCCAAGTCGCGCGAAGGCGACATTGACCCGCTGATCGGACGCGACGCCGAGGTGGAACGCTGTATTCAGGTGTTGTGCCGCCGGCGCAAGAACAACCCGTTGCTGGTTGGTGACCCCGGCGTGGGCAAAACCGCCATCGCCGAAGGGCTGGCGCGCAAAATTGTGGCTGGTGAAACGCCTGAAGTTCTGGAAAACACGACGATCTACTCGCTTGACCTTGGCGCATTGCTGGCCGGTACACGGTACCGGGGCGATTTTGAAGAGCGACTCAAGGCGGTGATCAACGAGCTTGAAGAGCATCCTGATGCCGTGCTGTTCATCGACGAGATTCACACCGTGATCGGGGCCGGTGCCACCTCGGGTGGGGCAATGGATGCCTCTAACCTGCTGAAACCTGCGTTGCAGGGCGGAAAGCTGCGCACAATGGGCAGCACCACTTACAAGGAATTCCGCCAGCATTTTGACAAGGACCGCGCCCTTAGCCGCCGGTTCCAGAAGATCGACGTGAATGAACCCTCGGTCGAGGATACGGTGAAGATCCTTAAGGGGCTGAAACCCTATTTTGAGGAACATCACGGTGCCAAATACACTGCCGATGCGATCAAGACGGCGGTGGAACTGGCGGCGCGCTATATCAACGACCGCAAACTTCCCGACAGCGCCATCGACGTGATCGATGAGGCCGGAGCGGCGCAGCATCTGATTATTGCCGCCAAGCGCCGCAAGACCATCGGTACCAAGGAAATCGAGGCCGTGGTGGCCAAGATCGCCCGCATTCCGCCCAAGAACGTCACAAAAGACGATGCGCAGGTGCTGAAAGATCTGGAAACCTCGCTTAAGCGGGTGGTGTTTGGGCAGGACAAGGCGATCGAGGCTCTGTCGAGTGCGATCAAACTGTCGCGCGCGGGCCTGCGCGAGCCGGAAAAACCCATCGGCAACTACCTGTTTTCCGGCCCCACCGGGGTTGGCAAGACCGAAGTGGCCAAACAACTGGCCGATACGCTGGGTGTTGAATTGCTGCGCTTTGACATGTCGGAATACATGGAGAAACACGCGGTATCCCGTCTGATCGGCGCGCCGCCGGGCTATGTCGGGTTCGATCAGGGCGGCATGTTGACCGACGGTGTCGACCAGCATCCCCATTGCGTGCTGTTGCTGGACGAGATGGAAAAGGCACACCCGGACGTCTACAACATCCTGTTGCAGGTGATGGATCATGGAGAGCTGACCGATCACAACGGGCGCACGGTCAATTTCCGCAATGTGATCCTGATCATGACCTCGAACGCAGGGGCGGCGGAACAGGCCAAGGCCGCCATCGGCTTTGGCCGCGACCGGCGCGAGGGCGAAGATACCGCCGCGATTGAACGCACNTTTACGCCGGAATTCCGCAACCGGCTGGATGCGGTCATCTCGTTCGCGACNCTGCCCAAGGATGTGATCCTGCAGGTGGTCGAGAAATTCGTGCTTCAGCTTGAGGCNCAACTGATGGACCGCAATGTGGCGATTGAACTGACCCGACCCGCTGCCGAATGGTTGGGCGACAAGGGGTATGACGACAAGATGGGGGCCCGTCCGCTTGGCAGGGTAATTCAGGAGTACATCAAGAAACCGCTGGCCGAAGAACTGCTGTTTGGCAAGTTGACCAAAGGCGGGCTGGTCAAGGTCGGCCTGAAGAACGGCGAGCTTGATCTGAGNATTGANGGTCCGCAAAAGCCCCGCCTTTCCGGCGACAAACCACCATTGCTGACCGCCGACTGATGCGNCGATTGAAGCGCCGANTGAAGCGTTGCGCGACACTGATTNTTGCACTGGCATTACCCGCTGCACCGATTGCAGCGGGTGAACCGGTTCTGAGCCTGCCGATTGACTGCACTTTGGGCGAAACCTGTTACATTCAGAACTACGTGGACCGCGCACCCGGACCCGATGCGCGGGATTTTACCTGCGCCGGGCTTAGCTATGACGGCCACAAGGGCACTGATATCGGCCTGCCAACGCTGTCCGACATGCGGCGCGGCGTTGATGTTCTGGCCGCCGCGCCGGGCATTGTCCGGGGCCTGAGGGACGGGGTTGCGGATGTCGGGCCAAACGCAACCACGCAAGGGAAAGAATGTGGCAACGGCGTAGTGCTACGCCACGATGATGGCTGGGAAACCCAGTATTGCCACATGAAATCCGGCTCTCTCAGGGTACAAAAGGACCAGCGGATCGAACGCGGTGATGTACTTGGTCAGGTCGGGCTAAGTGGCAAGACCGAGTTTCCTCACATCCACCTGAGTGTGCGCAAAGATGGAAAAGTGGTCGATCCCTTTGGCCTTTCTGCCCTTGCGACCTGCGGCGAAGGCGGCAAGAGCCTGTGGCAGGACACACCGGAATATACCCCCGGCGGTTTGTTGGACGCCGGGTTTGCCCCCGGTGTTCCGGACTACGGCGCTGTCCGCGACGGTACCGCCGGAAAGTCAATTCTCGCCGGGAATGCCGCCGGCCTGGTTCTTTACGGCTTTGGGTACGGCGCGCAAAAAGGCGACGTGATGGACATGCAAATCACCGGCCCGACTGGTGTTTTCCTGACGCAATCAATTGCGCTGGAAAAAGATCAGGCACAGTTCTTCCGCGCCACCGGCAGGCGGCTGACCAAAACGCACTGGCCCACAGGGCGCTATACCGGAACGGTAACGCTGCGGCGTGGATCAACCATTCTGGGGGAGCGTCTGGTGCAAATGTCGGTTGAGTGACAACGCTACTTCTCAGTCAGCTTCAGCTCAATCCGCCGGTTCAGCGCCCGCGCTTCAGGCGTGTCAGCCGGGTCAATCGGCTGGTATTCCCCAAACCCGTTGGCCGAAAGCCGGGCGGGTGGAATAGCCAGATCACCGGCCAGATAGCGCACCACCGAAAGGGCGCGGCCCTGGCTCAATTCCCAATTATCGGCAAATTTGGAATGCCCGATCAGCGGCGTATCGTCCGTGTGGCCGTCAACCCGGATCACCCAGTCAATTTCCGGCGGGATCTCTCCGGCCACGCTGCGCAGAATATTGGCCACTTTGGCAATCTCGATCTGGCCATCAACCGAAAGTTCCCAGCCGCCCGGCGGAAACAACACTTCTGACGAAAACACAAACCGGTCGCCTTCAATGCGCACCCCGTCCTGATTGCCAAGGACATCGCGCAACCGGCCAAAGAACTCAGAACGGTAGCGTTCCAAATCCTTGGCCTGAGCCTTGAACGAGGCAGCTTCGGCGGCCTTCTCCTCAGCTTCCTCAGCCTTTTGTGCCGCGAGAATCTCCAGACGCTTGCGCTCGGCTTCCTCAAGTAAACGGCGTTTGCGTTCTTCTGACGCGGCGCGGGCCAATGCGGTGTTCAGATCACTGCCCAGGCTTTGCAGCTGCACATTGGCGGCCGCATCCCGTTCCTTGAAATCATCAAGCAGCGCCTGCAACCCGCCCAGTTGGGCCCGCAATGCTGCCACCTGTTGATTCAAAAGCGCCGTCTGGCGCTGTGCCTCGGTCGAAATCGCCTCTTGCTCGGACAAGGATTCCCGGGCCTTGGCCAGCAAGATCGCCCGTTGCTCAGCCAATGTCGCCTGATCTGCGGCACTTGCCGCGGCATCTTGCCGTTCTGTCAGGGCCGCGGCCAAACGGGCGCGCAGAACCGCCTGATCACTTGCGGCTGCCTGCGCGCGTTCCAGCGAATCCAGCGCCTGCAACAGGCGCGCCTCGACACTCGCGCGATCCTCGGTTGTTGCTTCGACACTGGAGCGTGCAATGACCAGATCGGCGCGAACGCGGTTCAGATCCGCCTCAAGCGCGGCAATTCTGGCCCCGGCGTCAGCCCGCGCTTTGGACAACTCATCGCTCAACGCAGCTCGCGCGCCGGCCCCTTCGGCAGTGATCCGCGCCAGTTCACCCTCTAATGCCGCCTGCGCCTTGGCGGCATCGGCCCGGACCCCGGCCAGTTCAGCCGTCAATTCAGACTGGACCACTTGCGAATTGCTGTTTGCCAGGGCCAGTTGTTCTTCAAGAGTGCGCCGGATGGTGGCGTTCTCAGCCTGAAGCCGGGCCAGCTCATCCGAGAATTGCGTCTGGGTTTGGACGTTCTGTGATCGCTGCCGGGCCAGAGCCGCCTGTAACGCCGCCTGTGCCTGTGCCGAAGCGGCCTGCGCGGCGGTCAGTTCAGCCTGCAAAGCGTCTTGCGCGGAAGCCGCATCGGCGCGGGACCGGGCCAGCGACGCCTGAAGCGTCTTGCGTGTTTCAGCCGTCTGCGCCTGGGCAGCGGCAAGTTCGCCAGACAGGCTGGCGCGGACCTGATCACTTTCGGTGCGGATACGCGCCAGTTCTGCCTCAAGCGCGTTCATCGTCTGAATGCTCTCGGATTGGGTGGTTTCCATCTGCGCCAGAACCCGCGTCAGCCGCTCGGCCAGTTCGTCGCGCTCGTGCGCCTGGGCCTTGGCAATGTCGATCCGCCCCAGTGCCTCGGCCAACTGCCGGTCCAGTTCCTCGCGGGTGGCGTCCGCTGCCGCGAGCAGGGTCAGCGTATCCTCGGCCTCTTGCCGTTGCGCCTCAAGCGCCAGCGTCATGGCCGTCAGTTCGGCGTCGGCCCCGGCCAGTTTTTCACGCAGCGCCTGTGCGGCGGCGGCCTCGGCCAGCCGGGCGATTTCCTCGTCGCTCAACTGTTGCTCAAGGGTGGCCACCCGGCCTGCCAGCTGCTCGGATTCGGCGGCACTGTCCGCGCCGCTTTGGCGTAGGTCGGCGACCAAGGCCTCAAGCGCCTCGCGCCGGGCGGCGGCCAGGCGGGCGGCCTCGGTCTGGGCGTCAATCTCGGTTCGGGTCCGGGCCAGCGCCAGGTTAAGCGCCTCCTGTTCGGTAAGCAGGTTGGCCTGTGCCGCCTGCAAATCGGCGCGTTGCGCCTGCAGTGCCGCGATGTCGTCAACGGCACGGTCGCGATCGGCCAGAAGGGCGGCAACCTGCGCCTCGAAACCGGTGATGCGCGTTTCAGCACTGGCAAGGGCCGCTTCCTGTTGATCCCGCTCACGGCTGAGCGACGCAATCAGCGACGCCTGGCTGGCCACCTCTGCGCGGGTCTGATCCAGATCGCTCTGGGTGTCGTTCAATGTCGAATTCAGCGCCCCCATCCGCGCCTCAAGCTGGCTGGTTTCGCGTTCTTCCAGCCCCAGCGCCGACGCCAGCGCGCTGACCTCGGATGCCAGCGCGTCCAGTTCGGTTTCCTGTCCGGATATGGTATCGCGCAGCACGAACTGTACCACCATGAAGATGGTCAGCAGGAACATCAGCACCAGCAACAACCCGGTCATCGCATCGACAAAGCCCGGCCAGATCGACGCCTGAAACCGTTGACCAGTGCGGCGCGACAGGGCCATTTTCTATACCTCTCCGTCGGGTTCTGTCGGATCGGTCAGTGAAATGTCACGGGCATTGCGCCGGGCCATGGCGCGGGGACGGGCCAGCGCCTTGACCATCATGTCGATGTCCTTGCGCAATTCCGCCAGGCTTTCCTGTCGACCGGCTGAAATCTCTTCGAGAATGCGCAGCATCTGCACATCAATCGAGCGCAGTCGCATCCGGCTTTCGGCATCCATGCCTTCACCCGCCCCCTGCGCGCGCATCACTTCGATCATGGTTTCCTGCCCTACGGCCACCCGTTCCAGCGCCACAGTGGTCGTGTCCGAACGGTCCATCCGGTCGTTCATATCGCCAATAACGTCGATCAGATTGCCCAGTTTTTCGTCGACCGTCGCGCGCGACTGGTCCGAGTGGATGAATATCTGTTGCAGCGCCTGCATCTGTTCGGCCATGTGGTCCAACACTTCCGACATGGCTCCGCTGTCCTGACCGCCCTCGTCACCCGAGGAAAAACCGACCCGCGTGATGCTGGACAGCCATTCCTCAAGCTCGCGGTAGAACCGGTTCTGCCCGTGCCCGGCAAACAGTTCCAGCAGCCCGACGATCAGCGATCCGGCCAGCCCCAGCAGCGACGAGGCAAACGCCGTGCCCATGCCGCCCAGTTGCGATTTCAACCCGGACATCAGGCGTTTGAACACCGCGATGCTTTCTTCGCCCGGTTGCGGATCAAGGCTGTTTATGGTTTCGATCACGGCGGGAATGGTGGTGGAAAGGCCATAAAACGTGCCCAGAAGTCCGAGAAAAATCAACAGGTTGACGATATATCGGGTGATTTCGCGCTGTTCATCCACCCGGGACGCGACCGTGTCGAGGATCGAACGGGTCGAAGAAGACGAAAGCTGCATCCGCGCCCCGCGCGAGCGCAGCAACGTCGCCAGCGGGGTCAACAACGAGGGCGGGCGGTCATCTTCGTGGGTCTCACCGGCGGCAAAGCCTTCGATCCAGCGCACCGACCCAATCAACTGAATAACCTGAGTGAAACAGAAAACCACGCCGATCGCAAAAACGCCCACGATAAACCAGTTCAGGTATGGGTTGGCCTGGAAAACCGGCAACACCTTGGGCAGCGCCACAAACACCCCTGCCCCCGACAGGCCCAGCGCCATCAGCATCGCTGTAATCTGACTGAAGGGTCGCGAAAACTGTGGCCTGGTTTCGCCCTGTGGCTGCGCCATGCACTTTGCTCCTGAAACTCGCGTCTGCTCTGGTGAGAGACTATAGAAAAATTGAACGCAGCGCCAAGGCTTTATGCCGTCAGCGCGCGCACCCTGATTGTCAGCCACTCCAGATCGGCGTCATGCAGGCCGATCTCGGCCAGATGGGCGGTGGTGTTGAACAGATATTCGGTATTTGGCCCGCGCCCGCCGACCGCCTGCGCGATAATCCGCGCCTGTTCTTCCAGTGCCAGGCCGCCGCAATACTGTTCGTGTTCAGCGTCGATCACGTAAGTGACCGCAGTGACCGGCGCACCGCCCTGGGGCGTTACCGTCAAATCCTTTTCCAGATAGGCGGATGAAATCAATTCACGCTCGCGTAGCATGGCCAGCGTCTGATCTTCATGCCCGTCGGCAACGGCCAATGCCAGCCCTTCGCAGGTGGCACCGGACAATTCATCCAGCGCCAGAACAAGGCCCGGATCGGCCACGGTGCCGCGATGGTGGATTGACCGCATGCAAAAGGAACGGGCATATCCCGGCAAGGTCGCCACCACGCTATGGGCCACCGGGAACCCNGGGTTCCACAAAAGAGAGCCATAGCCAAACACCCACATCGTCATATCACTGGTCCTTACTGGTCGCTGGCTATAAACAGCAAAGCGTGTGCAGAGAAAAGGGGGTCAGCGCATGATAAGGCTGATCAAGGTAATCATAGGTCTTGGGCTGGTCTGGTCTCTCTGGTGGTGGGGGGCCGGATTTGCCCTGCGCCAGGGCATCACCAACTGGTCCGACACACAGGAAGACCGCGGCTGGCAGGCCGAGATGCATGATATGACCACCACCGGTTATCCGCTGCGCCACGTTACCACGCTCAATAGTCCCGCACTGGCCGATCCGGCCACTGGCACCGCATGGCAGGCCGATTGGCTGCGACTGGACAGCCCCGCAGCCTGGCCCGGCCGTCAGAACCTGCATTTCGCTCCGACCCCCCAGCGTCTGTCCTATTTCGATCAGACTGTGGTGGTCGAGGCTCAGGAAATGGTGGCACGGCTGCATCTGCAGCCGGGGCTTGCCCTGACCCTTGAGCGTATGGACCTGACAAGTGCCGATTGGCAAATCACCGCAAACGATGGACCAGTAATGAGTGCGGCGTCGCTGGTGTTGGCCATGGTTCAGACAAAACAGCCTGAGGCATACCAGTTCGATATCAACGCCGTCGGGTTTTCGCCGGGCGCGCGTCTTCGCAATCTTGTCGGTTCAGGCAGGTCGCTGCCGGCCAGTTTCGAAACGCTGGCGCTGGATATGCAAGTGACGTTTGACCGCGTCTGGGACCGAAAGGCACTGGAACAGCGCCGGCCACAACCGGTGGCGATTGACCTGAAACTGGCTGAGGTCCGCTGGGGTGCGCTGCGCCTGATGGCCACAGGCAAGCTGACGGTGGACAGCCAAGGCATCCCAAGCGGGGCAATCACCGTCAAAGCCGACAACTGGCGCGAGATGCTGGCGATGGCACAGGCCGCAGGTGCCATTCCGGCGCAGGCGATTGAACCGGCCGAAAGGGCGCTAAAGCTGCTGGCCTCGCTTGGCGGCAATCGCAATGCGCTGGATGTGCAATTCAACCTGGCTGACGGGTTTATCGCCCTTGGGCCTTTTCCGCTGGGTCCGGCACCGCGACTTGTCCTGCGTTAGAGCGCTTTCAACGCCAATCGCCTTATTTGCAATAAGGTCCACTGCGATAACTGGCCGTGTCGACGTGAAAATGATCGCGATGGAACCGGTCCGCCCGGGGCCCCAGCACCGTTCCAAACGGCCCGCAGGCCGATTTCCAGATCTCGCGCAGTGACCTGCCAGCCGCCCCCTGCCCCCAGCCGCCAAGCACGGTAATCACCTTGCCATCATTCATCTTGAAGGCGGAAATGTCGATCGCCTTGCCTTTGCCGTGTTCCGATATCCTGGCACCGCGCTGATTATTGCGGGTCCGGCAGGCATAATGCGCCGCCACCTTCAATTCGACCACCGGACCGCTGCGGCGAAAAGCCGGTTTCACGCCGGTCTTTACCCAGGAATTCAGCGCCCGCGCCGTGTCGCAATCCATTGTCGCCGGCCGGCTCAGCATCACCCCCGAAACCGAGCGCACACTTACCGCGTCCTTGACACCGCACCCGTTGATCTTGCCCGGAACCCTGCCAACCTTTTCACCCTGAATGTCCAGATCGCCGCAAACAGACCCTTTGCGCTTTTTACGCCGCCCAAACAACGCCTCCTGCACAACGCTGTCAGGGCGTGGAAACGGGCGCATCGAAACGTCAGGGCCAAGATAGGCAAGTGTTTCAGAACGCTCGGATGTTTCTTGGGCCTGCTCGGAAACCGGGCGCAACACAGGGCGTAAAGGCGGCAACGCAACCAAAGCCAGACGCGCCACGACAGCATGCGAATCTGCGGGCGCATCCGGGGGTGCCAAAGGACGTACCTGTGGGCGAAGCGATGTTTCCGATGCCATTGCGATCGCGGGCATGGCCCCAAACGCCAGCGTCACCAGCGTGGATGTCATCAGGCGGCGGATCACTGCGCCCCGCCACCGCGCCCGAAATCGGGCGCATCCGTGTCCTGTCCGGCACCAATGATGCCACGACGGATGGCGCGGGTGCGGGTGAAATAGTCATGCAGAAAATCGCCGTCCCCGGTACGGATGGCGCGTTGCAGCGAGAAAAGTTCCTCGGTGAACCGCCCCAGAATCTCCAGCGTGGCATCCTTGTTGGTCAGAAAAACATCGCGCCACATGGTCGGATCACTGGCGGCAATCCTTGTGAAATCACGGAAACCGGCAGCCGAAAACTTGATCACCTCGTTATCCGTCACCCGGCGGAGGTCATCCGCCACGCCGACCATTGTATAGGCAATCAGGTGCGGCGCGTGGCTGGTCACGGCGCAAACCAGATCGTGATGATCGGCCTCCATCACCTCGACATTCGCCCCCATCGCTTTCCACAGCGACTTCAGCCGGTCCACCGCCGCCTGTTCGCTCCCCTCAACCGGAACCAGCAGGCACCAGCGATTGTCGAACAGTTCGGCAAAGCCAGAGCGCGGCCCGCTGTGTTCGGTGCCCGCCATCGGATGGCCGGGAATGAAATGCACACCTTCGGGAATGTGCGGCGAAACCGCCTCGATCACCGAGCGCTTGACCGAGCCCACATCAGTCAGGGTCGCCCCCGGCTTCAGCGACGCGGAAATATCCTGCGCCACCTGCCCCATCACGCCCACGGGCACGCACAGAACCACCAGATCCGCACCTTCGACCGCCTGCGCCGCGCTGTCGCAGACCCGGTCACACAGGCCGATCTCACGCGCGGTTGCGCGTGTTTCGTCCGAGCGGGCATAGCCCGTAACCTCTCCCGCCAAACCGGCGCGTTTGATTGCCCAATACATCGACGAGGCGATCAGCCCCAGTCCGATCAGTGCCACCCGATCATAGATTACCTTGCTCATGCCGCCCCCTTGAATGCCGCGATGGCCGTGGCGACCTGTCGACAGGCGATTTCGTCGCCTATGGTGATCCGAAGCGCATTGGGCAGCTTATAGCCGGCCACACGCCGCACGATCAGCCCCTGGCTTTGCAGATATTCGTCACAGCGCTCTGCCTCTTTTTGATCCGCGAACCGGGCCAGGATGAAATTGGCGCAGGATGTATCCGACGGTACGCCCGATGCCGCCAGCGCATCGGCCAGCCAGGCCCGCCATTTGGCGTTCTCGGCGCGGCAATGCGCGACATAATCCGTATCGCCAATCGACGCCTCCGCAGCGGCCAGCGCGGGTGTCGACAGGTTGAACGGCCCGCGTATCCGGTTCAGCACGTCAATGATCCCGGCCGGCCCATAGCCCCAGCCAATCCGCATCCCGCCCAACCCGTAGAGCTTGGAAAAGGTGCGGGTCATTATCACGTTGTCGCGCGCGCTGATCAGCGCAGCACCACCGTCAAACCCATCGACAAATTCCGCATAGGCCCCGTCCAGCACCAGCAATACCTGCGGCGGCAGCCCTTCTGCCAGCCTGGCCACCTCGGCCTCACCGATCATCGTGCCGGTGGGGTTGTTGGGGTTGGCAATGAACACCAGTTTCGTGCGGTCGTTGCACGCGGCCAGAATCGCATCAACATCGGTCACCCGGTCGCGTTCGGGCACTTCGACCGGCGTGGCCCCGGCCGCCTGCGCCGAAATACGGTACATGGCAAAGCCGTGTTCGGTGTGGATCACCTCGTCCCCCGGCCCGGCATAGGCCTGGCACAGAAAGGCGATTATCTCGTCACTGCCGGCCCCACAGATCACCCGTGCCGGGTCCAGCCCATGCACCTGGCCAATCGCATTTCGTAAAGCCAGATGGTCGGTAGAGGGATAGCGGTGCATATCAAGGGCGGCGCGGCGCACGGCCTCGATCGCCGCGTTGGAAGGCCCAAGAGGGTTTTCATTCGACGACAGTTTGATCACGTTGTTCACGCCTGTCAGCGTGGCTTTGCCACCCTCATAAAGCGCGATCTGCATGATCCCCGGTTGTGGATTGATCTGACTGGTCATGGTCCCGATCCTTGTACCGGACCGTTCTATCGGCGCGACCGCGTGATGGCCAGTCAGATTTCGCAGCACCTCGCGTGGCTTTATACCTTCGGCTTTTTCGAACGCTCACCGCGCGTGCATGCGAAGAAGAACCGCGACCGCGCGACAATCGGTTGGCCGATACGGTTCAGGCCGCCTGTTCGTGTCGCTGATACATGCCAGTTGCCGCATCCAGTTGGTACAGGCCGGCATATTCAGCCGTGTTTCGGCTGAGCGCATTCACGCTGTCGATGATGAATTGCGCTGTGGCCTCATCCATCAGATAGCCAAAGTTCAACCGCACCCACCCCGGCTTGCTGTCCGCCTGCCCGTTCGCCACCACCTGAGTATAAAGTGATTCGGATGTGGTACGGTCGATGTCCAAAAGCAGATGCCCATACGGGCCAGCACAGGCACAGCCGCCGCGGGCCTGAATTCCATAGATGTCGCTCAGCATCCGGGTGAAAAGCTGCTGAGGGACACGCGCGCCGGTGCGATCACGCACAAGAAAGGAAAAGATTGGCAGCCGGTGGGGTTTGTCAGCGCCCAGCAGGGTCAGGTGCGGGTTGTCAGCCCAGCCCTCCAGCGCCAATTGGCTGAACCGCTCCTCACGCCGGGCGATTTCATCAGTTCCCACCACGTCTTTGACGATAAAGGCCAAGGCGGCGCGGATATCTCCGATGATATTTGGCGTCCCGGCCTCTTCGCGGGCCACCAGATCATCCAGGTATTCATGCGTCCAGGGCGACACGAATGTCACCGTACCACCGCCGGGCATGCTGGGGCGTGTGCTTTTGACGGCTGCCTGATTAATGACAAGCACGCCCGAGGCACCGGGACCGCCAACAAACTTATGCGGTGAAACAACGATGGCATCTTTGCGCGCGGCACCGGCACTGCCCATATCAATCGCCAGATACGGCCCGCCGCCGGCGTAGTCCCAGACCGACAGCGCGCCATGCGCTTTCAGCAGACGGGTCACGGGGTCCGTGTCGGTGATGATACCGGTCACATTGGAGGCCGCCGAGAAGCTGCCGATCCTGAGGTCAGAACCGGCGTGTTGCTTTAGCGCCTGCGCCAGAGCCTCAAGATCCGGACCGCCATTTGCGGCTTCGGGGATCTCGACGATCTTCGCCTTGCTTTCACGCCACGGCAGGATGTTTGAATGGTGTTCGTATGGCCCGATGAAAACCACCGGCTGGTCAGCCATTTCAACTCCCAACAGGCTGACCAGCCGGTTCAACCCTGCCGTGGCACCCGATCCGGCAAAAATCACCGCATCGTCTTTCCTGGCACCAACAAAGCGGGCTATTTCATGGCGCGCGTCTTCGCGCAGCTGCGTCGTATAGGCCCCACACCAGGACGCCTCGGTGTGGCTGTTGGCATAGTAGGGCAGGATATGCTGGGATACGAACTCCTCGACCTGGCGCAATGCCCGCCCCGAAGCCACGTAATCCGCATAGATCAATGGGACATTCCCGTTCAGGCCAGGGATCATCAGACCTTCCCCGATCAGCCCGTCGCGAAGGGTGCCATCTTGACTGGCGGCCAGAACAATCTGGTGAAAGTGAGAGAGGGGCATGGCTTGGTTCCCTGGTTGCACGACCAAAATGATCGCTAGTTCACCGAATTACTTTCCCTATTTTTGCCTATTATTTTCTATTTGTGTGTCATATGATCCAGAGATGACCCATGTAGTAGATCAAATTGACAAAGCCCTGCTGCGCGCGTTGCAGCAGGATGCCAGCCTGTCCCAACGCGAATTGGCCGATCGTGTTGGCATGTCGCAGAACGCCTGTTGGCGGCGGCTGCGCGCCTTAAGCGATGCAGGCGTGCTGCAAGGGTCCACCGCAAGGGTGGACCGGTCCAAGCTGGGGCTGGACATGGTGGTGTTCGTGATGCTGCGCACCCGGCATCATTCGGCGGATTGGCTACAGGCCTTTCGCCGGCATGTACTGACCATTCCTGAAGTGGTGGATTTCCATCGGATTGGTGGTGACTATGACTACCAACTCAAGGTCGTAACGCAGGATATGGCCAGTTACGACAAGGTTTATCAACGGCTGATCGAAAAGGTCGAGCTGGACAGCGTCACCTCTTATTTTGCCATGGAGGCGATTGCCGAAGGCCGCCCCCTGCCGCTGTGATCAGACATGACGCGCGGCCTGGCACATGACGCGCAGCTTGGCCTCGGCCAGATCGGCGGGCAACAGTCCAAGACCACAATCGGGGGCCACAACCAGGCGATCCCGGTCTATATGCGTAAGTGCGGATTGCAGCCGTGCAACCACTTCTTCGACGCTCTCCACCCGGCTGCCGGCAATCGCCACCGCGCCGAAGATCACGGTTTTCTTCGGCAGTTTATCCAGCAATTTCAGATCATTGCAGCAGTGCGCATCCTCGATCGACACCTGATCAAGCCATCACCAACTTTTGGGCATAGCTCCAGCGATTTGCGCTCAGTCGAACAGGACTATCACAAACGCACAGGCATCTTTCCCATCATGCACGCAGTCGCCGTCAGGAATGATCTGGTGGAAGCAAATCCGGATTTACCAGCCGCAATTTTCCAAGCCTATTCCGACGCCAAGGCCCTGGAATACAAGGCGCTCAAGCAGAAATGGTATTATGAGACCATGCCGTGGTTTTCGAGCGAACTGGCCGACACGATTGAACTGATAGGAGAGAACTTCTTTCCGTATGGCATAGAGGCCAATCGCAAGATGCTCGAAGCGTTGTTTCGCTATTCAAACGAACAAGGTCTTGCCAGTCATCTTCTGACAGTGGAGGACCTTTTTGTTCCTTCCACGATGGGTCTTACAGAAAACTAAGCCCCTCATTTTTTCATTGTGTTATGCGTGGCAGCTTTACCCGCGTTGTGTGAATTCACCTATCAAACATGCTGCGCGGCGCACCAAGGTCCGGTTCGACGGGCCGCATTACAGCATCCGAGGTGGGCACCGGACGGCAGTATGGGCCGAATGTGCTCGTCGGACTGGTCAGTGCGAAAGTTGGGAAAACCCCGCATAGCGGGCCTGCAAACGCCTGAAAATCCAAACAGCGCAGGACGTCAAACGCGATATTAAAACGAAAAAGGCCACGCGAATCTGCGTGGCCTTTCCAATATTCGAATGCTGCAGCGAAGATCAGTTCTTGGCGTAGAATTCCACCACCAGGTTCGGTTCCATCATCACCGGGTAAGGCACATCGCCCAGGGCCGGTGTGCGTACAAACGTGGCGGTCAGCTTGGAATGATCGACGTCCATATAGTCAGGCACGTCACGCTCGGGCAGTTGGGTAGCTTCCAGAATGGCGGCCATCTGTTTGGACTTGTCCCGTACTTCGATCACGTCGCCTTCTTTGACGCGGTAGCTGGGGATGTTGACCTTTTTGCCGTTCACCTTCACGTGGCCGTGGTTGACGAACTGACGCGCTGCAAACACGGTGGCAACAAACTTGGCACGGTAGACAACCGCGTCCAGGCGGCGTTCCAGCAGACCGATGAGGTTTTCACCGGTGTCGCCCTTGACCCGCTCGGCCTCGCCGTAAATCCGGCGAAACTGCTTTTCGGTCAGGTCACCGTAATAACCTTTGAGCTTTTGCTTGGCGCGCAGCTGGATACCGAAATCGGAAATTTTACCTTTGCGGCGCTGACCGTGCTGGCCGGGGCCATACTCGCGCCGGTTAACCGGCGACTTTGGGCGGCCCCAGATGTTTTCGCCCATGCGGCGGTCAATTTTGTACTTGGCAGACGTGCGTTTTGTCACGGCTGATCTCCTTCTGTTGTGGTCGTCGCCTCGTCCGCCCTGATGGGCAGCCTCGGGTGTGACCGGGAAGGGCGTTGTCCTTTGGCCGAAGCCTGACAGGCATCCCCTTGCAGGGGCCACCAACACCAATAAGTGCGCGCTTATAGCTGGCAGGCAGGCAGAGTCAACATCCCGCAGGAAACATGTGGGATTGTTAACGCGTCACGCCGCCTGATGCATCAGAATGGCAGTCTCTGAGACCGTCAGGTTGCGCCGGGCATATCCGCCGTAAAGATGCGGATCCATCTCCAGATCGGGAAATTGCGCCAGCAATCGTGTCCGGTCGGTGTCAGCCAAGGTGGACAGATCAGCACTTGCGGGGTGAAAACTTTCAGTTTCCACGCCGTTGGCCCAAAGGATCTGATGGTTGGGCAGCAAAAGGTGAACATAGGTCACTTCCCGCACCGCCAAATCGACAGCGATGGTCGACCCGTTTACCAGATCCCGGGCCGGGACCAGCACTTCGGGCGTATTGAACAACGCCTGAGCAGCAGGCCCCCGCACCAACATCCGATGTTCGGGCGATACCAGCAATTCCTCTTCCGGGCGCTCAATACCCAGCGCACCGGCACGAATACGTACCGGCCGCAGACGCGGCATGACAAACAGACGGGCACCGGTCATCCGCCGGCTGCCGATCCATTGGATATCCTGTGAACCGTTGTCACGGGTCCGGACCTGATCGCCTTCGCGCAGATCTTCGACAAGGCGCGGTCCGTCCGGAGTGGCAATGCGGGTGCCGGGAGTGAAACAGATCACCCCGCCCTGCAATGTGTCATCCTGCGTCTTGACCAGCGTGCCCAGCGAATGGTGTACAACCCAAAGGTCAGTGTTGCGCGGTGGCAATTCGTCAATGAACATCAATAGCGGGTGCGACCCCGGCCCAACTTCGATCACCGTGACAGTATAGCTTTGCGCACCATTGGTGACGACAAAGCTGCTGTCCATCAGCGGCTCGTCAATTTCGACTGACCGGATATCGGTCTTGTTCTGTACTGCCGCACCGACCAGTCGGCGCACTGAACGCGCCGCCCGTTTTCGGATGCTGGCCGCCCCGTCTGCCTGATCCAGTCGCAACAAATCATTCGGACCGTCTACGCGCACGGCTTCACCGCGCCACGACCACGCTGCCCCTGTATTCAGGGTTTCAAGCGGGGCTGCCTCTAGGCCATCCACATCCGTCTGCGACCAGGAAATGACAAACGTGCCTCGAAAGCCCGTTTTCATCTGCCTCTTGTACCTGCTCTAGTCTTTTTATTGAGACAAGGTTAACAGAGGTGATTCGCCAACGGAAGCCATTTGTTTTCCGCGTCTTAGAGCGTGTTCTTAAAACCTCAGCTTAACCCGGACCGACCCGGTAACCTGACCTTCTGACTGACCCTCGAACTCTCGGCCCAGGTAAGTAAGGCCATAAAATGCCGAAGCATTTTCGCCCTGCCAGTGCAGCCCGGCCCGTACCCGGTCGCGTCGGGTCTCTAGTTGGTAACCGCGGTCTTCTGGCAGGTAAACACTGTCGGCCACATAGGCCATGTCGCCCCCCACCACAAAACTGAAACCGGGTGCCGAGCGATAGATCAGCCTATAACGCTGGCCGGTGATTGACTCGCGGGACAGCAATTCGCCCTTGGTGACCGTTCCAAATGTCAGGTCGATGCCGATCCGGGTCAAGGTCTCATCTCCGGCACGAAACTCTGCAAAGGGACGAACATCCATAGCCTGACTGACGTCAAACGTGCGGCCCGCTTCAGCGACAACTGTCGGGCGAATCTGATTTGCGATTTGCAAAGCCAATACCGCGTCGCTTGGGCCTGGCTTGCCGAACAGATCATGCACCCATTTTTGCAACTGGTCCAGCCGGGTCTGCGGCCCGATGGCCACCAGGTCAATCCCCAGCGCATATTCCATACCCTGGTTGTTAACGTGCGTGTGTACACCGATCGACAGCGCACCGGCATAGGGCCGTTCGGTCAGGTCAACCTGCTGAAGGTTGTCAGGTGTGATGATCTGCCCCTGAATCCGGGTTTCAAGAAGCTCTCCGAATTGCAGCGGTGCGGTGCCATCCCACGAATACCCCCAGGCCCGGGACATGGTGACAGAGCCGGCGCGCCAGCGGTCTTGCCCATCGCCGATTACATCGTTGGATGTAAGGCGGCCATATCCCAGCGCCCGACGCTTTTTTGCAAAGGGCGAAGGGACGTCCTGATTGACGGTGTCGACAGGTTCGGCTGTCAGTACGAGCGTCTGCGCCTGCACAAAGGGGTGGCTCAGCAACGTTACGATGAACGCCGCAACAATTTTACGCAGCATGAATGTTTTCCTGCTCAGTGCCCCCCAAGGGCACTTTGCTTGTAGCCTGCCGGGCAAAGCGCGACTAGTGCTGTTGTGCCACACGTCTTGGTAGGTTTTTCGACCGCGCCCGACCAGTTTCACACAGACGCCTTTATTGCGCCGTTTTCTATCCGGCGCGACCGGGGTCACGGCAGGGGATGGCGAAAGATCAGGTGCGGCTCAGCCGCATTTGGAATGGCCGCAACTGGCGCAGGTCATGCATCCCTCGATCATCCGCATTTCGTATTGGCCACAGCTTGGACAGGCCTTGCCCCGCGCACCGCCAAGGTTCACCACCTGTTGCTTGGGGTCGGATTTCAGCCCCATCCCTTCGCCCTCGATGAAACCGGTGGCGATCAAGTGGCGCTCGATCACACCGCCGATAGCGGCCAGGATCGACGGGATATACTTGCCTTCCATCCATGCCCCACCACGCGGATCAAACACCGCTTTCAATTCCTCCACCACGAAGGAAACATCACCCCCGCGCCGGAAAACAGCCGAGATCATCCGCGTCAGGGCCACAGTCCAAGCGTAATGCTCCATATTCTTGGAATTGATGAACACTTCGAACGGGCGGCGGTGCCCATTTATGACAATATCGTTGATCGTCAAGTAAATCGCATGTTCGCTGTCGGGCCATTTCAGCTTGTAGGTATTGCCCTCAAGCGACGGCGGCCGGTCCAGCGGTTCGGACATGTAAACCACTTCGCCGCCCAGCGCCTGCACAGCTTGGTCCGGGGCCTCTCCCGGCACAACATCCGCCGTTTCGCTGACCGTCAGCACGGATCCGGTCACATCGTTGGGGCGATAGGTCGTGCAGCCTTTGCAACCGGCATCCCAGGCCTGCATATAGACATCCCTGAAATCATCAAAGCTGATATCCGCCGGACAATTGATGGTTTTCGAGATCGAACTGTCGACCCATTTCTGCGCTGCCGCCTGCATCTTCACATGCTCGGATGGGGGCAGGGTCTGGGCGTTGACAAAGTAGTCGGGCAGCTCGGCATCGCCAAACTTGTCGCGCCACAGCTGCACGGCGTAATCGACCACTTCTTCTTCGGTGCGGCTGCCGTCCTTTTGCAGAACCTTGCGGGTGTAGGCATAGGCAAATACCGGCTCGATCCCTGAACTGACATTACCGGCATAAAGGCTGATGGTCCCGGTGGGGGCTATCGAGGTCAACAACGCATTGCGAATGCCATGTTCACCAACGGCCGCGCGCACATCTTCGTCCATCCCACGCATGGTGCCACTGTCCAGATAGGCCTGTGCCTCGAACAGGGGAAAAGCGCCTTTCTCCTGCGCCAGCCCAACCGATGCCAGATATGCTGCGCGGGCAATCGCGCCAAGCCAGGTTTCGGTCTGCTTCGCCGCCTCGTCCGAACCATAGCGCAGACCCAGCATCAGCAAGGCATCCGCCAATCCGGTGACCCCCAGCCCGATGCGTCGCTTGGCCTTGGCTTCGGCGGCCTGTTTGGGCAGCGGGAATTTCGAGATGTCGACCACGTTGTCCATCATCCGCACGGCTATTGTGACCAGTTCGCTCAACCCGGCCTGGTCAAGCGCGGCCGCCGCACCGAACGGATCGCTCACCATCCGGGCCAGATTGATCGACCCCAGCAGGCAGGCCCCATAGGGCGGCAGGGGCTGTTCGCCACACGGGTTGGTGGCGGATATGGTCTCGCAATAGGACAGGTTGTTGGCGGCATTGATCCGGTCGATGAATATCACGCCGGGTTCAGCGAAATCATAGGTCGCCTGCATGATCCGGTTCCACAGGTCGCGGGCCTGAACTGTTTGATAGACCCGGCCTTCGAACTGCAACTCCCACGCTTCGTCCGCCTTCACCGCAGCCATGAAGTCATCCGTCACCAGCACCGACATGTTGAACATGCGCAGCCGCGCTGAGTCGGACTTGGCGGTGATGAACGCTTCGATATCGGGATGGTCGCAACGCATGGTGGCCATCATTGCGCCACGCCGGTTTCCGGCTGACAAGATGGTGCGGCACATGGCATCCCAGACATCCATGAACGACAATGGCCCCGAGGCATCCGCAGCAACCCCTTTCACATCCGCGCCACTGGGCCGGATGGTCGAGAAATCATAGCCGATGCCACCGCCCTGCTGCATGGTCAGGGCGGCCTCTTTCAACATCTCGAATATGCCACCCATGCTGTCGGGGATCGTTCCCATGACAAAGCAGTTGAACAGAGTCACCTGGCGCGCCGTACCCGCCCCGGCGGTGATGCGCCCGGCAGGCAGGAATTTGAAATCCTCCAGCGCGTTGTAAAACCGGTCTTCCCACCCGGACGGGTCAGATTCGACCGCCGCCAGATCGCGGGCGATACGTCGCCAGGTGTCTTCAACCGTGCGGTCAATGGGCGCGCCGGACGCGTCCTTGAAGCGGTATTTCATATCCCATATCTGTTCCGCGATACGGGCGGTAAAACGGGTCATGGCGCGATTCCCTGATGTGGCAGGTAACCACAATAGCTTGAAGGTTCCCCGATTTCCAATACAATATGCGGCGCGTTGTGGAGACGACTCAGTAGTGACGCAGTGGTAACTCGGTGATGAATTCTATCAATCTGATAAAACTGTGCGTCGGCGCGCAAAGTGTCGAAAGCCAGATTGAATGGCAGGCAACGGCGCGCGCCAAGACCCCGGACGGCTTGCCGCGCCATGTCACGCGGATGTGGCCCAAACGCGCCGCAGAGCTGCTGAATGGCGGCTCGCTCTATTGGGTCATCAAGGGGCAAATCCGGTGCCGCCAGAATATCTTGCGGTTGGACGAAGTGCTGGGCGACGACGGCATCAGACGGTGCGCCATCGTTTTCGACCCGGAAATCATCCGCACGCAGTCGCCTTTGAGACGCCCGTTCCAGGGATGGCGTTATCTGCGCCCCGAGGACGCGCCGCCGGACCTGCCCAAAGAACGCCAGAGCGAGGATGCCCTGCCAGATGACCTGAACCGTGCATTGGCGGAAATCGGGGTGCTGTGAGATAAGGCGCGCACTCAGCCAACCCGCTCCAAAATCTCGTCCAGAGCCGCCTTTTCAGTCGCGGAATACGTAGCCACCCGGCTACGCCAAAGCGTCGCCTGAGAGCGCAGGATCAGCCCGTCTGACAAAAGTTTCAGATGGTTGGCGCGCAGGGTCTCGCCGGTCGAGGTGATGTCAGCCACCATCTCGGCGGTTTCATTGGCGACGGTGCCTTCGGTGGCCCCCTGACTGTCCACCAGCGCATAATCGGCAACCCCGGCGTGGCGCAGAAATTCCCGCACCAGACGGTGGTATTTGGTCGCGATCCGCAGACGATGGCCATGGTTTGCACGGAATGCCGCCGCCGCGCCATCTAGATCATCCAGCGTGTCCACATCGACCCAGAATTGCGGCACGGCCAGAATCAGGTCGGCCTGACCAAAGCCGAGCGGCGCGATTTCCTGCAACTGTTGTTCCCAGCGCGGCAGTTTCTCCTGCACCAGGTCGGTGCCCGTGACACCAAGGTGAATACGTCCAGCGGCCAGTTCACGCGGGATCTCGCCCGCCGAAAGCAGCACCAGGGAAACCCCGTCGATCCCTTCGACCGCGCCGGCATATTCGCGATCGGAACCGCTGCGCTTCAGCGTTATGGCGCGCCGCGCGAACCAGTCAAACGTCTTGTCCATAAGCCGCCCCTTGGACGGCACGCCGAGTTTGAGGGTCATGGCGCGCGCTCCTCGATCAGCAGCATCAGGTCGGGGCGAAGCACGCCGCCCACGGCCGGGATTTCCGCGCCATTACCCAACCGCCGTGTCAGAGCGTCATAGCGCCCGCCGGTGGCGACAGGCGGCAGATCGGCGCGGGCTTCGGCATAGAACCCGAACACGAACCCGTCGTAATATTCCATCGACGTACGGCCATAGCTGGCTTCGAAGTCAAGGTTATCGGTATCAATGCCGCGTTCGGCCAGCGCGACGATACGCGCCGCAAGACGGTCCAGAGCCGGGATGATCTGCGGCAGGTCCACCGCCACATCCCGCAGCCTTTGCAGGGCATAAGGCATGGTTTCACGCACCGTAAGCAGGGTCTCCAGCGCCCCCATTTCCCGTTCGGATATCGCGGGTGTGGCGGTATCGGCGCGCAGGGCATCAATGCGGGCCGATACTTCGCCAAGGGTGCGTTTTCCGATGATCGGCGCGTGCCCGGCCAATGGGGACTGCGCGCCAAGAAGCGCCTCCCGACTGGCGGGCGGAGGGGTTCGGCCGGCAAACCGGTCCAGCAGCCCGCGAAACCGTCGCGGATGCCAGAGGTGGCGCATCAGGGCCACCTTGCGCCGGTCGGTTGTGTCCAGCCCCTGAACGGCAGCCATCAGGATGCCAATATCACCAGTGGCCGCCCGCAGGGGCAAATCGTCCAATGTGGCGGCGATCAGGGCAAACACTTCGGCATCCGCCGCCGCCGGGTCCGAGCCGTCGAACAGCTCAAAGCCCACCTGAATATACTCACTCGCCCGGTCCTCGTCCTCTTCCTGACGGCGGAATACTTCGCCGCAATAGGTATAGCGGGCCGGGGCGGCACCATGCAGCATATGCATCTGCACCACCGGCACCGTGAAATCCGGGCGCAGCATCTGTTCGCCCCGCAGAGCGTCCGACGTTACATAGGCACGGGCACGGATATCCTCGCCGTAAAGGTCAAGCAATGTATCCGCAGGTTGCAGGATTGGCGTTTCAACGGCTTGCGCCCCTGCGGCCTCGAACCGGGTCCGAAGGGCTGCGGCGCGGGCCAGTGTGGCGGCGCGGGCAGGCATCATTCCAACCCTGATTGTTGGTCGGATTGATGACCAGACAGAATTTCCAGCACCCGCGCCACCAGATCGCCACGTGGCACTTCGAACTGGCTGGGGCGTTGTTTCCATTCCTCAAGCGTGGCGTTTTCAGCGATTTTCGCCCCAAGGATCAGGTCTTTGATCTGCACAACCCCGGCGGCCTTCTCGTCGCCACCTTCGATGATGGCAATCGGGCTGGAACGGCGGTCGGCATATTTCAACTGATTGCCAAAATTCTTTGGGTTCCCAAGATAGACTTCGGCACGGATGCCGGCATTGCGCAGTTCGGCCACCATTGTCTGATAATCGGCCATACGATCCCGGTCCATGACGGTAATCACAACCGGGCCAGGCTCTGCGGACCGTAACCGGCCCTTCTCGCGTAGCGCAGCCAGCAGGCGGTCAACGCCAATGGAAATACCTGTCGCGGGCACCTCTTGCCCGGTGAAGCGTTTGACCAGATCGTCATAACGCCCGCCCCCGGCGACCGAACCGAACTGGCGCTTGCGGCCTTTCTTATCGAGGATATCAAAGGTCAGCTCGGCCTCGTAGACCGGGCCGGTGTAATAGCCAAGGCCGCGCACCACTGACGGGTCGATGACGATGCGGTCGGGGCCATAGCCTTGAGCATCAAGTAGGTCGGCGATGGTTTCCAGTTCTGCGATGCCTTCGACCCCGACCGCACTGGTGCCCACCGCGTTGCGCAGGTTCGACAGGGTTTGGGCGGCCGTTCCGGCCTTTGAGGTCAGGAAGGCGACAACCCGGTCGGCCTGTGTCGGACCAAGCCCCACACCGTCAATAAACGCACCAGAGGCATCCCGCCGCCCGGTTGTCAGCAATTCCCGCACGCCAGGTTCACCTACCTTATCGAACTTGTCGATGGTACGCAGGATCGCGTCGTGATCAGCGGATTTGTTCGGGTCGGCCATTTCCAGCACGCCGTTCAGAACCTTGCGGTTGTTGATCCGCACCACATAGTCGCCACGGGTAATCCCCGCCTCCTCCAGCGTATCGCTCAGCATCGCGCAAACCTCGGCATCCGCCGCCATGGACGCCGACCCAACCGTATCCGCATCACATTGATAAAACTGGCGAAATCGCCCCGGTCCGGGTTTTTCGTTGCGCCACACCGGTCCCATCGCGTAACGGCGATAGGGCGTTGGCAAATCGTTGCGGTGCTGGGCAAAGACC
>JGI24025J20009_10000252_pt1 | contig 41685 bp, 40 predicted proteins | sample Cruoilmetagenom3_FD_20009 | JGI IMG/M metagenome (IMG submission 20009)
CAGGAAACTTTTCTCTTGCCTAAGGAAATTTTCCCGACTGTCCAGCCCTGCCAGGGTTTTCACACAAATCGATGGCTTGATTTCTGCCCGATCCTGGCTCTGACGAGAACTTGAACGGCTTTTACGAGCGGTTGGGAGGTTCTTCGCGACCTTTCATGTTAAGGTGTATTGCGTTCACTCTGGCAGGTGAATTCAATTGAACACAACACGATCAAAAAAGGCATCTCAGGGTCGCCAACTTCGAAATTGAGACTCCCACCCCAGCACAAAAAGGCAGAATACCCGATGACGGATACACACATTCAGTCCCGCATGACGCCCCGGCGGGTGGTGCTGGGGCTGGTCGGTTTGCTGGCAGCATCTTTCACTGCCAGCGTGATCTGGATGTTTGTCGCCCCGGTGTCGTTCTGGGCCATGCTGACCCCTGCCTACACCGGCGCAGATCTACGCGTGGCCGAAGCACACGCCCAGGCCGTCACCGGTGACATCGTGCTGATCGACATTCGCCGGCCGGATGAATGGCGCAAGACCGGGGTTGGCGAGGGGGCCGAACCCCTGGATATGCGCCGCAAGGATTTCGTGGAAATTCTCGGCACGCTGGTTAACGGTGATCTGGATACGCCGGTTGCCCTGATCTGTGCGCGTGGCGTGCGGTCGGCCAGGTTGAGCAAACGGCTGAGCGATGCCGGGTTTACCCGGATCATTGACGTTCCCGAAGGCATGCTTGGGTCACGTGCTGGCCCCGGCTGGCTGGCCAGCGGCCTGCCAACGCGCGCCTACCAAGGGGCATCCGAATGAACCGTTTCCTGAGCGCTCTCATCGGCGTGTCGTTTCTTGCCAGCCCGGCGCAGGCGCGTTGCGGCGACGACCCGAACTCATGCAGGATGCCGGGTGGCGAATATGATCTTGTCCTGCCGAATACCGGCTCAGAGTCACCTCCGGTTGTCATGTTCCTGCATGGAGCCGGTGGAAGCGGCGCGACGGTCATGCGGAACAAGCGGTTGGTCAATTCGCTTCTGGCGCGCGGCTATGCGGTTCTGGCCCCGACGGCGCAGCGCAGTTTTGGCAGCGGATCGGGCTTTGTCTGGAATTTCTTTCCCGGCTGGGAAGGGCGCGACGAAAATCAGTTCCTACAGGATGTGGCTGGTGATGCGTCCCGGCGATTTGGTTTCAACCGCGGCCGTATCCTGCTGGCCGGGTTCTCGGCGGGTGGGTTCATGGTCAATTATCTGGCCTGCGACACGCCCGGGGCCTTTGCCGCCTATGCTTCGGTTTCCGGCGGGTTCTGGCGGCCGCACCCCGATCAGTGCGCCGGGCGGGTCAAGTTGTTTCACACCCACGGCTGGGCCGACAAGACAGTGCCGCTCGAGGGGCGCTCTCTGGGTGGGGGCCGGTATCAGCAGGGCGATATCTTTGCCGGGCTGGAAATCTGGCGCGAGGCCAACGCCTGCGCCAGCGAAAACCCGGATTCCTATGGCGATACCGGGGATTTCTGGCGTCGCAAATGGACGGATTGCGCGCCTGATTCGGCGCTGGAACTGGCCATGTTCCCGGGCGGGCACAGGGTGCCGGCGGGCTGGGGCGACATGGTACTGGACTGGTTCGAGGCGCAAGTGGCTGAATAGGTCGGGCGATTGGCGCGGCCCCATCACTCGGCCCGATCGCTCAGCCTGATCACTCAGCCGGTGTCGCCACGTCGCTGCTGCCCTCAAGAAACGATTTCAGTTCCTTGCGATAGTGCCGCGCGGCCTGGGTGATGGGTGGTTCGGCGAACACTTCGCGGGTGCCCAGCCACCATGTCTTGCGTGTCGAAATCGACATCCCGCTCAGGGCCGACAATGGCACCGCCAGCGCCAGCGAAAAGGCGATCGGCACCAGCCAGGGTGACACCACCCCGGCGATGATCCCCGCCCACAGCGCCAGCCCGCTGACCGTTTCCAGCGCATGGGTGATCATCAACGTCCCCAGGCCATAGCGACCGCCATCGCGCGCCTGCGGCTGCCAGCCCCGTTGCAGGCCCAGAAACGTGCGAAACACCGCGATCATCTGCTGCACCATCAGGATCGGCGCATAGATCACCGACAGGGCAATTTCCGACAGAAAAGACCCGGTAAGACGCCAGCCGCCGCCGAACTCTGCAAACCGCGCGCCGGTCAGCGGCAAAGAAGCCACCCCNAACAGTTTCGGGGCCAGCAACATTGCATACATCAATACGATGATCAGCACATGGCGTCCTTCGGTCATTTCCGGCCAGGTGGGCATCAACGGGTTGGTTTCGCTGAAATAGATCAGCACGCTGGCATCCTCGCCGCGCCCGATCAGTGCCCACATGACCAGCAGCGCAAACCAGATCGGCGACAGAAGATAACCGATTGCGCCGTGAAACAGATGGAACCGTGACAGCGGTTTGAACCCGGTTGATCCCAGCAGGCCCAGATGTTGCAGATTGCCCTGACACCAGCGCCGGTCGCGCAGGATATGGTCGATCAGGGTGGCTGGGCTTTCTTCGTAACTGCCGCGGATGCGCGGCAGGAACCGCACGCCCCAACCGGCGCGGCGCAGCAGGCTGGCCTCGACGAAATCATGACTCATGATCAGGTGTTCGCGCCCGCGCCGTGAACGTAGCTTGGGCAATCCGGCGCTGCTGGCAAAGGCGGCGGTGCGGATGATCGCGTTGTGGCCCCAGTAGTTGCCGTCCTGCCCGCACCAGCGTGACAGGCCTTCGGCAAGGGCGGCACCGTATATGCCATTGGCAAATTGCTGCATCCGGGCGAACACCGATTGCGCGCCGATCAGCTGGGGAAAGCTTTGAATCAGCCCGGCACCGGGATCCCGCGCCAGCGCATCGGTCAGCCGCCCGATTGCGCGGCCTGTCATCAGGCTGTCGGCATCCAGCACCAGCATCGCCTGCCAGCCCCCGCCCCAGCGGCTGACCCAATCGGCGATATTGCCCACCTTGCGATCGGTATTCTGCGCCCGGCGGCGGTAATAAAGCGCGAGGCCCGGCGACAGAGATGCACGCAAGGCGCACACGCTGGCCTGTTCCTGCGCGGCAATGGTATCGTCACGGGTATCGCTGAGGATGAACATCGCATAGCGATGCTTGCCACCGCGCGCGCGCAGCTCTTCCAGCATGGATTGGGCGTTGCCCAGCACATACCATGGCACTTCGTTGTGGATCGGCATCAACAAGGCGACGTCCAGCGGCTCTGGCGTGTCCGTGACATGTGGCGGCTTGCCTTGCCAGGCAAGGGCAAACACGCCCAGCATGACGGTGCTGAGGGTGAAGGTGATCCAGAAAAAATTGAAGGCGATCAGGGTCAGCAATATGCCCTCGACCGTGCTTATTCCCTGATCCGAAAACCAGCGGATCATAACCCATAAAAGTGCCGCCGTCGCCGCCATCGCCGGGCTGAACGCCAGCACCCGCCACAGTGCCACATGTGTGTCAGATCCTTCACAGGGCGCATCCGCATCCTGAAACGCGGCACTAAAATCCTGCGGCGGCATGGCCACCGGGTTTTCTGATGGCATGATGTGCAGATCGTTGCTCATGCGGTCCACCGGTACAGCCACACCTCGGATGCGGGCGCACCATCGCGGCGAAGCTGTGCGCGCAGTTCGACCATCTTGCGTTTGCCCGGATCAAACGAAAACGCCAGCCTCAGCCCGCCGGTCTGGGGGTTGCGCTGCAATACGCCGGCGCTGGTTTTGACATGCGCAGAGCTGACCCGCACATCCATCGCCTCCGGCCCGGCTGTGAAAGCCGGATGATCCTCGAAATCAATCGCCACGATCCGCCCGCCGGCGCGGCGCGCGCCCATCGAGGTGTTGGTTACCCGCGCCAGTTGGTTCGGGATTGGNGTGCTGACCACGCCTGTGGCCTCGGCTCCCCAGTTCAGGCGATAGGCCAGATCAACCCGGCTGCCGGCNTTCATCGGGTTTTGCGGGCGCCAATAGGCGACGATATTGTCGTAAATNTCTTGATCCGCCGGGATTTCAACCAGCGTAACCGCCCCTTTGCCCCAGTCGCCCATCGGTTCGACCCAGGCACAGGGGCGACGGTGATACAGCGCCTCAAGGTCGGCGAAATCGGACAGGTCGCGGGCCCGTTGCATCAGGCCAAAACCGCGCGGGTTCTCATCGACAAAGGACGACACCTGCAAACGGTTGGGATTGGCCAGCGGGCGCCACAGAACCTCACCCGCGCCGTTGCGCATCATCAGGCCGTCACTGTCATGCACCGCCGGGCGGAAATCGTCGAAACGGGTGCGGTCGGTGCTGTCGTACAGGAACATCGAGGTCAGCGGTCCCAGCCCCACATGTGTCAGGTCGCGGCGCGGAAACAGGGTGGCCTGAACCTGCATTACGCAGGTGGGGCCGGGAGTTATGTCGAACTGATAAGCCCCGGTGACGCCAGGGCTGTCGAGCAGCGCGTGCACCACCATGTTACGCTGGTCGGGGCCGGGGCGTTCCAGCCAGAAGCGGGTGAAATCGGGAAACTCCTCGCCCATGGGATCGCCGGTTTTCAGCGCCAGTCCGCGGGCTGACAACCCATAGGTCTGACTCAGCCCGATGGCGCGAAAATAGCTGGCCCCCTGAAACACGCAGAATTCGTTCTTTTTGCCCGGCTCACCTAGCTCTGTACGCAAGCGAAACCCGGAATAGCCAAGCGCGCCCTGCTCGGTCAGGTCGGGCACCTTGTCGGTGCGCTCAAATGCGGCAAGGTCGAAGGGCACAAGCCTTGCGGTGCCGTCTTCGACCGTGTCGATGGTGATGGCTTGCGGGAAATACAGGCCGGGATGAAAGAAATCGACGTTATAGGATGAGTCACTATTGCGCCACAGGGCCGAGGTATGGCGGAACCAAATGGACTTATATTGCTCATAGCTCAGATCACGCCAGTCCTTTGGCACCTCATCACGCGGCATATAGGCGTGCCCGGCCATGTCACGGGCCAGAGCGATCACCTGATCGCGCCCAAAATCCATTCCCGGCGACGTGGCCAGCCCGATGCGGGGCAGGGCCAGAACCGAGGCCAGATATGGGGCCAGGGCCGTGGTGCCGGTCAGGAAGGCGCGGCGCGTCATCATGGCAGTTTGTTCTTCCAGGGTTGGGATTTGAACCATCCGACCAAATAGGCCAGGCAGATGATCAGGGCAAAACCGGTCAGGTTGGCGATGGCCACGGTGCCAACGCTGCGCCCGACCTGATCCAGCCCAAAGCCGATCATCCGNGCCAATGCCATCGAGAACACNAACACCGCCAGNGATTGCTGACCAACNTTGGTGATCAGCTTGAGAACGATCCGCCAGACATTGGCCGCGGGGCCGGTGCCAACGGCGACCAGATGGCGTCCGCCCTCGCCAACCGCGACCCAGCCCACATAGGCCAGCGCCAGAAAATGAACGTAGCGCAATACGCCGAATTCGGATTTGTTGCGGAAATCCCTGATCGGCGGCCAGACCTTGCGGATCGTCGCGCCAAGGTCTTCGTTCCAGGCATCGACCCACAGAAACACTTTCCACGATCCAAATGGCGCTGACAGCACCACAAACCCGACGCAGACCCACAGCAATGTTCTTGACACTGGCGGGGCAGGGATCCAGCCGCGCATGAAGGCAAAGCCGGTGAAGAACAGCAATTGCCAGCCAAACGGGTTGAAGAACCAGTGCCGGTCCGACCACGGTTCGGCCGGCAGGGCCAACAGGCCAAGGTTCGCCGCCATCCAGATGGCAATGCTGACGCCGGCAACCGCCCAGAACCCAAGCCGAGACAAGGCCATGAACAGCGGCATCATCGCCAGCACCACCAGATACATCGGCAGGATGTCGAAATAGTTCGGCACATAGGTCAGGGTGAAAATCCCGACGATCTGCGGCATCGGATCATTAAAGAAATGCCCCAGGTTCAGGGAATTGACATAGCTTTTGTCGAACGCGCCATAGGTATCCAGCGCCGCCATGCTCATGGCGACAAAGAAGAACAGGCAGATATGCGCCCAATAGACCTGCCAGACCCGGAACATCACCCGCGCCGTGCCCATGGCCCAGCCCTGACGGGCAAAGCAGCGGCCAAATGCAATGGCCGAGGCCATGCCGGAACAGAACACGAATATCTCGGTCGCATCGGAAAATCCGAACCGCGCCGGGATCCACGAATTCCACAGGTTGGAAGGGGTATGCGCTATCAGTATGATGAACATCGCAATGCCACGAAAGAAATCCAGACGCGGATCACGCATGGTTGTTGCAGGCGCGATTACCCCTGCATCCGCAAAATTGGTGGTGGGCGAAATACTTGTCATTCTCGTGACTTGCCTTTTTCTTACTGCAACGGCTCAACGCGATAAACGTCTGCCGATTTGACCATTCCCCATCGGATCACCGCATACGCGCCTTCGGCTTTCTGCTGCAAGGTTCGCTGTCCAAAAGCAAGGCACCGACTGGCGACAAAGCGGATTTTCGCCCGGTGTATTCGCCTGGTGAAAAAGGCCGATACCCAGGTCGGGCGCGTGCCCTGACAGTCCGGTTTGGCGGAATTCATCAGTCGGTTTGGCCGGTCTGATACGTCCTGGTTCATGTGAAAGTCCCGTTTCGTCGAATATTGTCATGGTCAGTGACTGGCTTAACAAACTGTAAGGCACTGAAATAACGTAATCGACCTTGCTCGCGAATTGGTGAGAACGCGTGTGTGAACTTGCGAGGTTTGTTGCCGATCCCGGGCAACATTCCGCCATTTCCCGGCCAGAAGGCGTTTTTGAGGGGATGCCACCCTTGCGGACAGTGCGATTGTGACACCTCTATTGACTGGCGGTCCCGGCAATGGCTGCAAAGCGTGCGTCAAGTTCTGCCGCAAGCAGGCCCAGGGTGTCGCCGCCCTCGGCCATGTAGGGGGCAAAGACGTGGCTGGGGGTTTTATAGGACAATGTGGCCGTGCCATCGGCGTTTTCGGTAATATAAAACCGGATCGGGGCTTCGATCATTGCAGCTGTTGAGGTTGCCAGAACCCTGACGGCAAAGTCGTTGTTGAAAACGCCGATGACCCGGTTGCCGGGAATGGTAATGCCCCGGTTTGCCGCCGCCTTGGTTGGCCCGGCCTGTGTCACCACGCCCATTNCGTTGGCCTTTGCGGCAGATTTCAAGGCGCTGATCAACGCGCCGTAGCTTTTGGCGGTTTCTTGCACGACCCAGCCCTTGCGGGCTGGAACGCCGTNGCCAAATCCGGCGCTTGCAAAGACCGATGTCAGAGCGGCAAGAATCAGGGGCTTGAAGGGCATCGGGCATACTCTTGGTTGGCCGAACATGTTGAAAAAGATGCGGGGAGCNGGGCAGGATGTCCATAAAACCGCAAGTCACATTTTCGTTCCCCTGGGCAAAGATCCGGCTGTTGCGGGCCATCTGCNTGATCAAAACCTGCGCGGGNCTGCACAGGGGTGGTTGCCGATGGGCGATTGTTCTGCAACTGTCCTGTTGGCATCATCGTGCGAGGAAGAGACATGCACTACCATACCCCGGCCAATTTTGACGAAGCTGTCGTCATCGCGGCCAAGGCAACGGGTGTTACCCGGTTTTTGGCAGGAGGGACCGACGTTCTGGTCCAGCTTCGCGCTGATATCGTCACACCTGAAACCCTGATTGACGTCAAACACATCGGCGGCGTCAGGGATATTACCCAGAACCCCGACGGCAGCTGGCAAATCGGCGTCGCCGTGACGGGTGCCGAGATGACCGAACATACGACCCTTGCCAATGACTGGCCTGGTGTGGTCGAGGCGATGGATCTGGTCGGATCGACCCAGGTTCAGGGGCGGGCAACGCTGACCGGCAACCTGTGCAACGCATCACCCGCAGCCGACAGCGTTCCGGCAATGGTGGCAGCCGGGGCAACAGTGTCGGTAACTGGCCCGAATGGAACACGTCAGGTGAAGGTCGAGGATATTCCAACGGCACCTGGGCGCACTTCGCTGACAAAAGGAGAGGTGGTGACAGCCGTGCATCTTCCTGCGCGGGACAAATCGGGCGGGGACGCCTATTTGCGGTTCATTCCACGCACCGAAATGGACATCGCGGTGGTTGGCTGTGGCATCAACCTGCGCCTTGACGGCGACCGGATCACTGAGGCCCGCGTGGCTTTGGGCGCGGTGGCACCAACCGTATTGCTGGTCAAGGACGCGGCGGATGCGATCATTGGCAGCACGCTGGACGACGCGGCGCTGGATCGGTTGGCCACAGCGGCCTCGGCGGCGTGCAATCCGATCGACGACAAGCGCGGCACCATTGAATTTCGCACCCAAGTGGCCGGCGTTCTGGCAAAACGCGTTGCCAAAATCGCCTACGGACGGGCACTGGCAGGAAAGGACAGCAAATGAGCAAGATCCATGTCACCACATCTGTGAACGGCGACGAGGTCGAGTTTCTGTGCGATCCGCGCGAAACCCTGCTGGATGTGCTGCGCGACAAGCTGAGCCTGACCGGGGCCAAGGAAGGCTGTGGCACCGGCGATTGCGGGGCCTGTTCGGTGACGCTGGACGGGCGGCTTGTTTGTTCCTGTCTGGTGCTGGGGGCCGAGGCCGAAGGCAAGGAAATCGGCACGGTCGAGGGCATTGCCAATGGCGAGAAACTTCACCCGCTGCAAAGGAAGTTCATCGAACATGCCGCGCTGCAATGCGGCATCTGCACGCCGGGTATTCTGGTGGCGACCAAGGCATTGCTGGAAAAGAACCCGGACCCGAGCGAGACCGAAGTGCGCTATTGGCTGGCCGGCAACCTGTGCCGCTGTACTGGCTATGACAAGATCATCCGCGCCGTGATGGACACGGCTGCTGAGCTGAGGGAGGCATCATAATGTCCCTGGACGACGTAAAAACCAGCGGTTTCACCCATGTTGGAACCACCCCTGACCGGCCAGACGGGCTGGACAAGGTCACCGGGCGCGCCCGGTTCGGTGCCGACGCCTATGCGCCGGGCATGCTGCACGGCGTTATCGTGCGCAGCCCGCATGCCCATGCACGGATCATATCCATCGACACCAGCAAGGCCGAGGCCATGGATGGGGTCAAGGCCATCGTCACCCGCGCCGATTTCGCCGAAGGGCTGAAAGGTCCGGATTGGGACGTGCTGGAAAACATCATGGCCAGCGACACGGCGCTTTATGATGGTCACGCGGTTGCTGCGATTGCGGCGACCTCGGTTCTGGCAGCGCGGGACGCGGCCAAGCTGGTCGATGTGACGTATGAAATACTACCCCATGTGACAGACGTGGATGCGGCCATGGTAGCGGATGCACCGGTGATCCGCGAAGGCGCGGCTGACAAATCCGTGCCCGAAGGGCTGCACCCCAACGTCGTGCGCTACCACGAAAGTGGCCATGGCGATGTCGATGCCGGCTTTGCCGAGGCCGATCTGGTGATCGAGGATCATTTCCGCACCGAGGCCACGCATCAGGGTTACATNGAACCGCACGCCTGCCTGGGCACGCTGGGCGGCGACGGCAAGGGCGAATTGTGGTGCTGNACCCAGGGCCACTGGAAGGTGCAAAAGGTCTGCGCCGCCCTGCTGGGGCTGGAAACCAGCCAGTTGCGCGTCACTGCATCCGAGATCGGCGGCGGGTTTGGTGGCAAGACCAATGTGTTCATCGAACCGGTGGCTTTGGCCCTGTCGCGTAAAGCCAACCGTCCGGTCAAACTGGTGATGACCCGGTCCGAAGTGTTTCGCGCCTCTGGGCCCACCTCGTCCAGTTCGATGGACGTAAAGATCGGCATGAAAAAGGACGGCACGATTACCGCCGCCAAGGGCGTATTCCGGCTTCAGGGGGGCGCGTTTCCGCTGGCTCCGATGGAATTCAGCGCCATGTGTGCCTTTGCGCCCTATAACCTCAAACACGTCAAACAGATCGGCTATGACGTGATGACCAACCGCCCGAAACAGGCGGCGTATCGCGCGCCCGGCTCGCCCATAGCCTGCTTTGCGGTGGAATCGGTGGTTGATGAATTGTGCGGGCAACTGGGTCTGGACCCGATCGAGGTGCGGCTGAAAAACGCCTCGCGCGAGGGGACACAGGCCAGTTTCGGGCCAAAGTTCCAGCGTATCGGTCTGGTTGAAACGCTTGAGGCGGCAAAAGCGCATCCGCATTATTCAGCGCCGTTGAAGCCGGGGCAGGGGCGCGGGATTTCCTGTGGTTTCTGGTTCAACTTTGGCGGCGAAACCTCCGTGTCGCTGGCATTGTCGATGGATGGCACGGTGCAGATCGTTGTCGGCACGCCGGATATTGGCGGCAGCCGCGCGTCGATGGCGCTGATGGCGGCCGAGGAACTGGGCATCCCATACGAGAACATCCGCGTCACCATCGCCGATACGGCCTCGCTTGGCTATAACGAGGTCAGCCATGGCAGCCGGGTAACCTATGCCAGCGGTCTGGCGACCATTCAGGCGGCGCGCGATGCGGTGAAAAAGCTGTGTGGCCGGGCGGCGGCGAAATGGGGCATTGATCCGGATGCGGTGCGCTGGGANGATGGCTGCGCTGTGCCGACCGGGCCCAATGCCGGTGATTTCGACCCGATGCCGATTGCCGAGATCGCCAAGCGCATGGGCACCACCGGCGGGCCGATTGTTGGCCATTACGAGGCNACGCCGGAAGGGGCCGGTGTCAGCTTTGCCACCCATATCGTCGACGCCGAGGTGGACCCAGAGACCGGCAAGACCAGGGTCGTGCGCTATACGGTGGTGCAGGATGCGGGCAAGGCGATCCACCCGGCTTACGTCGAGGGCCAGTATCAGGGCGGCGCGGCGCAGGGCATCGGCTGGGCGCTGAACGAGGAATATATCTACGGCGAGGACGGGCGGTTGCAGAACGATGTGTTCCTTGACTATCGCATCCCCGTGGCCAGCGATCTGCCGATGATCGACACGGTGATTGTCGAGGTTCCCAACCCCGGCCATCCATATGGGGTGCGCGGGGTTGGCGAGACGTCGATCTGNCCGCCTCTGGCNGCGATTGCCAATGCNGTGTCCGCCGCGGCCGGGGTGCGTCTGCACGAATTGCCNATGTCNCCNCCGCGTATTCTGGCGGCGCTGGGCAAGCAGCGCGATGGTTGAGGTCACCCTCTGGTCCGGTCTGCGCGCCNTGGCGGATGGCCGCGATACGGTTGAGGTTGAGGCGAAAACAGTGGGCGAAATCCTGACGGGTCTCGTCACTGCGCATCCGGGGCTTGAGGACGCAATCGAGGCCGGGGTTTCGGTGGCGGTTGACGGGCGGATCATCGTCAACACGATGAGCGAACCGGTCGGGCCTGACAGCGAGGTCTACCTGATGCAGCGGCTCAAGGGCGGCTGATCAGACCGGCCTTAATCCGGCGACTGTGCGGTAACGCCTGGCGATGATGCGATAATTGCCGGCAAGACCGCGAAGTCGGCGAATGACCAGTCATGCGCCAGATCCGCAACCGGTGATTTGCGATAGCCTTCGGTGAACAGGGCAAACGGTATGCCGGCGCGCCGCGCCGTTTCCGCGTCTATTTCACTGTCGCCGATATATGTGCCGGATGCGCCCAATGCCTTGAATGTGGCCCACAGCGGGTCTGGGTGGGGTTTGCGGGTCTTCAGGCTGTCGCCGCCGATAACGGCTGAAAACAGATCACTCAGGCCGAAATGATCCAGAATATCGCGCGCTGGCGCAATCGGCTTGTTGGTGCACAGTCCAATCGCATAGCCATCCCGGTACAGATCGTTCAATACCTCGCGCACGCCCGGATACAGGGTGGTCAGCGCGCCGCTTGCGGCGGTGTAGTGTTTCAGTACAGTCTCTGTCAGTGCGCTGTGGCGCGCCAAGTCGAGCCCGCGCGCGCCCATGGCCAGCTTGACCAGATGCGGCAGCCCGTTGCCCACGAACGAGGTGATGGTGGCCAGGTCAAGAGGCTCCTGTCCCTCGCGCGTCAGCATCAGGTTCACGGCGGCGCGAAGGTCCGGCGCGCTGTCGATCAGGGTGCCGTCCAGATCAAAGACAACCGCTTTCATGCGGGTTTCCATTTTATCGAACAGCCCATGGAGGGGATCTGTTCACGCGGGCCAAAGCCGGTATCGGCGATCAGTCGCATGCCCTCAAACAGGTCACGCCGCAGGTCCGCCGGCCCCGCCGCCTTGCGCGAAGCATCCAGCCGCCCGCGATACTGAAGCCCGCCACTTGCATCAAACCCAAAGAAATCCGGCGTACACTTGGCATCATAGGCGTGCGCGACCGACTGGTCCTCATCATAGAGATAAGGGAAGGGAAAGCCGCGGGTCCGGGCCATTTCAGCCATCTTGTCAAACCCGTCCTGAGGATAGGACACCACGTCATTCGAGCTGATCGCCACAACGCCGATCCCAAGGGCTGAAAGATCACGCGCATCGCGGATGATCCGGTCCAGAACCGCCAGCACATAGGGGCAATGGTTGCAGATGAACATCACCAGCGTGCCACTTGGGCCTTTGATGTCACTCAAGGCATAAGTCCTGCCATCGGTCGCAGGCAGGGAGAAATTGACCGCTTTCCAGCCAAAATTACAAACCGGGGGAGTTTCTGCCATGTCGGGCTCCTGTTGTTCTTCTGGGTTGCGCACCGAATGCCGGGCGATTTGTACAGGTGTCGGACCGGCCCGGCAATGGTCAGGCTGCCCCGGTTCCGGGCCTATACGTAGACCCCGTCGGCGGCCTCGCGGATTGCCCGGATGTTGTCGCCGTAGGGGCCGGGATTATCGACCGAGCCACCCCGGAACACGGCAGATCCGGCCACCAGAACGTCTGCGCCGGCCTTGGCCAGCAAGGACGCGGTCGATGCATCAACGCCGCCGTCGATCTCGATGTGAATGGGGCGGTCGCCGATCATTGCGCGCAGCTTGCGAACCTGTTCGATCTGCGAATGGATGAACTTTTGTCCCCCAAAACCGGGGTTTACCGTCATCACGCAAACCAGATCGACCATATCCAGAAGCGGGGTCGCCGCCTCGATCGGTGTTCCGGGATTCAGCGCCAGACCGGCCTTGCAGCCGGCCCCCCGGATTGCCTGAAGCGTACGGTGAATATGCGGACCAGCCTCAAGATGGGCGGTCAGGACATCGGCACCGGCATCGGCAAATGCGTCGATGAACGGGTCCACCGGGGTGATCATCAGATGCACGTCCATGACGGTTTTGATGTGTTTCTTTATGGCTGCGCACAGCGGCGGCCCGAAGGTGATGTTGGGCACGAAATGGCCGTCCATCACATCCACATGTACCCAATCGGCCCCCTGGGCCTCAATGGCTTCGATCTCTTGACCGAAATTTGCAAAATCGGCGGCAAGGATCGACGGGGCGATCTTGATGGAACGGTCAAAACTCATGCGGCATCCTTTCAAGATAGCTGTAAGGCGGGGTTACCCCCGCCCAACGGAATTGTCACGCGGCGGAATTGATCCGCAAGGCAGCGCGCCAGTTGGGGTAGAGCGCATCAGCATCGCTCTGGAAACTTTCGAATGCACGGGCGAACTCTTTGTGGTCAAGCGCAAACTCCAGGGGATCTGCACCTTGTTTCCAGCATTGCTCGGCCTGACGCAAGGAGGTCGCCCCTGCGGCGGCCCCGTCGATATGCCCGAACGCGCCGCCGCCGGCCGTCAGGATAAGGTTGGAATGACCTAGGTTTTCAAAGAAACCCGGCATCCTAAGCGCGTTCATGCCACCCGAAATGATTGGCGTAGTTGGTCCCATGCCTTGCCATTCCTGATGGTAGTGGGGTCCATCCGCACTGTCATCGGTGATCATATAGGCCATCAGCCGGTCCGCCGCTTCGCCTTCCATCTTGCCAAAGCCCATGGTGCCGGTGTGGATCCCGCTGGCCCCCTGCATCCGGGCCATTTTGGACAGCGTAAAGGCTGTGTAACCCCGCATGCTTTGCGGCGAAGTTACGGCCCCGTGCCCGGCGCGGTGGTAATGCAGGTACTGCTTGGGAAAGGTGCGGCGTGCAGTGGTAATCGCTGCCGGTCCGGTCACATAGCCGTCTACAAGGAACGCCACATGGTCGGCGTTTTCTCCGAATGTTTCCAGAATGAATTCACCGCGTGCCACCATTTCGTAGTGATCGTCGGCCGTGATATTGGCCGAAAACAGCTTGGCCTCTCCGGTTTCGTCCTGCGCGCGCTTCATCGCGTCAGCCACCAGCGGAATGGTTTCTTTCAGCGGTGCAAACACCTGGTTGCCTTGCGGCTCGTCATTCTTGATGAAATCGCCACCCAGCCAGAAGTCATGGCAGGCATCGGCAAAGGGTTGTGGACGCAGGCCCAGCTTGGGCTTGATGATGGTGCCGACGATGAAACCGCCATCCACATGTGGACGCCCGAGTACCTTCCACAGATCGCTGATTGTGGTGGACGGTCCGTCGAACAGGCGCAGATAGGCAGGCGGCACGTGGAAATCGTGGATCTTGGCGTATTCCACGTCGCCCATGCCCTGATTGTTGCCGATCACCAGCGTCAGGAAAGAACAGATCATTGCCCGCCCATCGGTGATGTTGCGGTCAAACAACGCAACAGGATAGGCGATTTTCATCAGTTCCCGGGCTTCGTCGATCTCATAAACCAGGGCATCGACACCGCGGGTGAAGTCATCGGTTGTCGAGACTTCTACATTGGTTCCGGTCGAACTTTCGCCGGCAAAATGGGCAGCGGTGGCAAGATAGCCGTCAAAGCCGGCCTTGGGCTTCATGATATAGGCAACCAACACATGATTGCCTCCGGCGATCAGGTCGGCTTCGGTCAGGTCAAGGCGGGCGTAGCGATTTGATTGATCCATTGGATTTGTCCTTTATCGGTTACTGGGCGGCGATTGCGGGGTGATCCGCGGGGCAAGCGCACCACTTGCATAGCGTTTGGCCATGTCATCCATTGGGATGGGCTTTATGGCGTGTGCATGACCTGCCGTGCCAAATCGTTCGAGCCGGTCGCGGCACAGTTCTGCCAGTTCATCCATCGCCGGGATCAGGAATTTTCGCGGGTCGAACTCCTGTGGTTTCTCAGTGGCTATTCTGCGAAATTGTGCGGTCATTGCCATGCGGCAGTCGGTGTCGATATTGACCTTGCGCACACCCATCCTGATGCCGCGTTCGATCTCTTGGACCGGCACGCCGTAGGTTTGTGGCATATGCCCGCCAAAGGCGTTGATCAGATCCTGCAAATCCTGCGGTACCGAGGGCGATCCGTGCATCACCAGATGGGTGTTGGGCAGTTTGTCGTGGATTGCCGCAATAGTGTCCATCGACAGGATGTCACCATCGGGCTTGCGGCTGAACTTGTAGGCCCCGTGGCTGGTGCCGCAAGCGATCGCCAAAGCGTCACATTTTGTTCGCAGAACAAAATCGACCGCCTGATCGGGATCGGTCAACAACTGGTCCTGGCTCAGCTTGCCTGTCGCGCCTGATCCGTCTTCGGGGGCTGCCTCGCCGGTTTCCAGTGATCCAAGCACGCCCAACTCGCCCTCGACAGAGGCCCCGACCGCGTGGGTCGCACGGGTCACGCGGGCGGTGATGTCGACATTATAGTCATAAGTGGCAGGGGTTTTCATGTCTTCCTCAAGCGAGCCATCCATCATCACGGAGGTGAAGCCGTGCCGGATCGCCGAAAGACAGGTGGCGTCATTGTTGCCGTGGTCCTGGTGCATGACAACGGGGATGTCGGGGAACATTTCCACCAGCGCCTGCACCAGATGGCGCAGCATGATGTCGCCCGCGTAAGACCGCGCGCCCCGGCTGGCCTGAATGATCACCGGCGCGTCACAGGCTTTTGCTGCCCGCATAATCGCCAGCCCCTGTTCCATGTTGTTGATGTTGAAGGCCGGTACGCCGTAAGCGTACTCGGCGGCGTGATCAAGCATTTGTCTCAGGGTGACAAGAGCCATGTCGTTACCTCATTTTGTTCGTTTCTTTACAGCGGCTTAACTGTTGGATGTGCGCCGCGTTGCCGGCCATGCGGCGGGAAAACCCCATTCGTTTTCGTACCAGGCCAGCACCCGCATCAGACGCGATCCCGTCACGCGGGTATGGTCCCTCCCCTATCGCCGTAGCCCAGTAGGTGGTTGATCGTATGGGCCGGCATCGAGCCATGCCCCGCCGGCACCATAATCCGGTCGCGGTCGGTCCATCTGTGAACCATCGGGTCGATGTTGATGAACAGGTTGAACAGAACCGTGGCAACATCGGTCAAGCCCATCGGCGCGCCGGGATGGCTGGAACTGGCGGCCTGAATGGCATCCATTGACAAGACGCGAATGGCACTGGCCATGGTGTCTTCGGAACTGGCTTTTATCTGGCCTTGCTGGGTCATGTCACTTACTCAGGCGCGTTTGGATTCACTGACAAGGCGGTGAACCATCGGCGTGAATATCAGCTGCATCGCCAGGTCCATCTTGCCGCCGGGGGTGACGATGGAATTGGCCCGACTCATCCAGCTGTCGTGGATCATCGAAGTCAGATAAGGAAAATCTATACCGCATGGATTGCGGAACCGGATCACCACCAGGCTTTCGTCCGGTGTGGGGATCCAGCGGGCAATGAACGGATTGGACGTGTCCACCACCGGCACATGCTGAAAGTTCACGTCCGTCTGGATGAATTGCGGCGTGATGCAATGCACATAAGCGTGCATGCGGCGCAGGATTACGTCCGTTACGGCCTCGGTCGAATAGCCGCGGCTGTCCTTGTCGCGGTGGATCTTTTGAATCCATTCAAGGTTAACTACCGGAACAACGCCGATCTTGAGATCACCAAGCGCGGCCAGATCAACCTCGTCATTCACCACCGCCCCGTGCAGACCCTCGTAGAATAACAGGTCTGAACCATCCTCGAAATCGGCCCAGGGTGTGAACGTGCTAAGGTCGGCACCCCAGCGATTGACCTATTCCACGTCATGCACATAGTGCCGGGTCTCTCCCTTGCCGGTATCGCCATAGGTGCTAAACACCTGTTCCAACTTGCCCAACTCGTTGGCATCATACGAGAAATGCGAGAATGTTTCGTCTCCTGATGCCTTGCGTGCCTCCAGTTCGGCCTTCATCGCCATGCGGTCATAGCGGTGAAAGGCATCGCCCTCGATGCTGACTGATTTGATGCCCTCACGGCGGAAAATCTGTTCGAAGGTGGTCTTGACGGTCGATGTACCGGCCCCTGAAGACCCGGTGACCGAAATGATGAGGTGTTTCTTGCTCATGTCCCAACCTCAGGCTCTGAAAAGGCCGCGCTTGCCGAACAATGCCGACACTTCGTCATCGGGCAGATCGTGATAGGCGCAGACCCGGTCGACCATTTCCCGCGTGCCAAAGACAAATGGCGTTCTGGCGTGCAATTCCGGCGCGCTTTGGGGCAGGATGCGGTCACTACCGTCGGTTGCCACGCCTCCGGCCTGTTCGATCAGCATGGCGATGGGCGCGCATTCGTACACCACCCGCAACCGGCCGCGTTCATAGCCTTTGCGATTGTCCTGCGGATACAGGAATATCCCGCCCCGGCTGAGAATCCGGTGGGTTTCTGCCACCAGCGATGCCACCCAGCGCATGTTGAAGTTCTTTTCCCGCGGCCCTTCGGACCCGGCCAGACAATCGTCGATATAGGCGCGCACGGGCTTGGGCCAGTGGCGGTAGTTCGAGACGTTTATGGCGAACTCGGTCGAGGTTTCGGGCATCGTCAGGGCCTTGTCCGTCAACACGAACCTGTCGGTGTCGGGATCCAGCACATAGGCCTGCACCCCGTCCCCGAATGTCACAATCAGCGCGGTTTGCGGTCCGTAGATGATGTATCCGGCGGCAATCTGTTCGGTGGCCGGGCGCAGGAAGGACGGGTTGGCCTGATCCAGCGCCGGAAAGATCGAAAAGATCGTGCCGATCGACACGTTGACGTCGATGTTGGACGACCCGTCCAGCGGGTCGATGGCCAGCGCGAAAGGCCCGTCGCTGTCAATTTCGACAACATCGTCCTGTTCCTCTGAGGCGTACCAGCGCACGCCGGTGCCGGCCAGCGCGCTGGCAAAGGCCGCATCCGCCATCACGTCCAGCGCCTTTTGCCCGTCGCCGCCGATGTTGCTGCCAACCTCGTGACCCAGCGAACCGCCCAGCGGACCACGTGCGATACGGTGCGCCAGGTCACGCCCGACCCGGCACAGCGCCTGGATCGGCGCGCTTAGCTCCGGCGGGATATGGTCAGGGTTGATAATGGGCTGTTCGGGCATTTTCTCGGCTCCCTTGTCGGGTTGGACAATTTTCTTGATATTCACCGGTTTGAGTTTAAAATAAATTTAAAAATAGTTAAACAAGATTAGAGAAAATTTCATGAGACGGCTGCAATCCCTTACCTTCAAGCAGTTGCGCGCACTGGACAGTGTGGCGGCCACCGGGTCGATCAGCCGGGCGGCGGAAATGTTACTGCTAACACCGCCTGCCGTACATTCCCAACTCAAGGCACTGGAGGCGAATTTCGGCTGTGACATGCTGCAACGTGATTCGCACGGGCGGTTCATTCTGACTGGCGAAGGCACGGCCCTGCTGGATGCGTACCGGCGCGCGCAGGCCGATCTGCGCATGGCGGTTCAACGGATTGATGCGCTGGGCAAGGGGTTGGCCGGCACGGTGGTTCTGGGGGTGGTCAGTACCGGCAAGTACTTTGCCCCCGGTCTGGTGGCGCAACTGCGCCAGACCCATCCGGATATCGAAGTGGTCCTGAAAGTCGGCAACCGCAACACTATCATTTCCGCGCTTGAAGACCGCGCCATTGATCTGGCGATTATGGGCCGCCCGCCAAGAATGCCCGCCGTGACCGCCTATGTGATTGGCGATCATCCGCATGTTTTGGTGGTGCCGCCGGAGCATCAGTTGCTGTCGGCCCCGCGCATCGATCCCGAGGATATCCTGAATGAGCCGTTTATCCTGCGTGAAGATGGGTCCGGTACGCGGATATTGTGTATGCGGTTTCTCGACCGCATCGGCGGCGGGCAGCCCTATGAATCAGTCGAGATGGGGTCGAATGAGACCATCAAGCAGGCGGTTATCGCGGGCTTGGGCATTGCGTTGATCTCATTCCATACGGTAACCGAGGAACTGCGCGCCGGACGACTGATTGCGCCGGTGGTCAAGGACATCCCGATCATGCGCAGTTGGTTTGTGCTGCACCGCCAGGACCAGTCCCTGCCGGGGGCCACCAAACGGGTGCTGGATTTTATCCGGGCGCAAAAGGACGGGTTTTTACCGAAATTGTGAAAATCTGCCCGGAAGATTGGGCATTTCTCGGTTGAAATCTTGCAATAGCCGTGATTGTTAGCGCTAACGAGTCTGTTTCTGATATATAGTTGTTGCTGATATCCTGCCGCAGCGGCGGGCAGCTTTAGGAGTGTGAAAGCATGGCACTGAAGATCGCAATCAATGGGTTCGGGCGGATTGGCAGGGGGGTACTGCGTGCGCTGATCGAGTCTGAACGCCGCGACATCGAGTTGGTGGCCGTCAACGATCTTGCTGCGGGCGAACAACTGGTCAACCTGCTGAAATACGACTCTGTGCATGGGCGTCTGAATGCAGACATCTCACTGACAGACGGGATTCTGACTGTCGATGGTCGCCGCATCCGGATGAGCAGCGAACGAAACCCCGCCGATCTGAACTGGGGCGGGGTCGATATTGCTTTTGAATGTACCGGCAAATTCAAATCCCGCGATCAGGCGTCCCTGCATCTGCAGAACGGATCAGGTAAGGTGCTGATATCAGCACCCGGCAAAGGGGCCGACCGCACAGTGGTTTACGGCGTTAACCACCGTGATCTGACTGGCGATGACGTGATTGTCTCCAATGCCTCGTGTACAACCAACTGTCTGGCCCCGGTGGCGATGGTGCTGGACCGTGAATTTGGCATTGAAACGGGTTACATGACCACGATCCACGCCTATACGGCCAGCCAGCCGGTTCTGGATATGGCGCAAGGCGATCCTTACCGCGACCGCGCCGCCGCCATGTCGATGATCCCGACGTCGACCGGTGCCACCAATGCCCTGTCGCTGGTGTTGCCGCAACTGGAAGGGCGGCTTGCGGGGTCGGCGGTGCGTGTGCCGACGCCCAATGTGTCGATGGTGGATTTGTGCTTCATGCCGCGCCGGCCGGCCTCGGTTGTGACGATCAACGCCGCCATGCGCGCCGCGGCAGAGGGTGAGTTGCAAGGTGTTTTGGACTTTGCCGAAGATCCGATGGTGTCGATTGACTTCAACCACGACCCGCATTCGGCCTCGTTTGCGCCGGCCCAGACGGCCGTGACGGCGCAGGGCATGGTGCGGGTGGTTGCGTGGTATGACAATGAATGGGGTTTCACCAACAGAATGATAGACACCGCGCGTTTCATGGCCGATCTTTAGGGTAGCAAACAGACCTCAAAACGCAGGAGAAGCACTGTTATGGTTTCACGGGTCATTCCGGTTGATGCTTTCGATCTGGTGCTGTTCGGCGCAACCGGCGATCTGGCCCGGCGCAAAATACTGCCCGGCCTGTTTCACCGGTTTCAGGTGGGGCAGATGCCGGACAAAGCCCGGATCATCGCCAGCGCCCGCAGCCCCATGTCCGGCGACCAGTTCCGCGCCATCGCAGCCGAGGCGATCCGCCGTTTTGTGCCTGACGTCGATCAGGCGGGCTCAAGGTTGGCGCAGTTTCTTGAGCGGCTGGATTACGTGGCGGTTGATGCGTCGGGGGCTGATGGCTGGTCGGACCTGGCAGGCAAACTGCGCCCGGACGTTATCCGCGCCTTTTACCTGTCGGTTGGCCCTTCGCTGTTCGGCGACATTGCCGGTGGGCTGCAAAAGGCAGGGCTGAGTACGCCTGAAAGCCGCATCGTGGTGGAAAAGCCGTTTGGCCACGATCTGGCCAGCGCACAGGCATTGAACGCCGCCCTGAGGCATTGCTTTGACGAGCATCAGATATACCGGATTGATCACTATCTGGGCAAGGAAACCGTGCAGAACCTGATGGTGCTGCGCTTTGCCAATTCGCTTTACGAACCGCTTTGGAATTCCACCCATATCGACCATGTTCAGATCACCGTCGCCGAAAGCGTCGGCGTAGAAGGGCGCGGTGAATATTATGACCAGTTCGGGGCCAATCGCGACATGGTGCAGAACCACCTGATCCAGCTTTTGTGCCTCACAGCGATGGAGCCACCGTCGAAATTCACTCCCGATGCGGTGCGAGACGAAAAGGTCAAGGTGATCCAGGCGCTGGAACCGGTGCCGCAACAGGACATCGCGCGGGGGCAGTATCGCGCGGGGGGCGGCGAGGCGGGGTATCGCGATCACGCGGGCAACCCCGGCAGCACCACCGAAAGTTATATTGCGATGAAGGTCAGGGTTGCCAACTGGCGCTGGGCCGGAACGCCGTTTTATCTGCGCACCGGCAAGCGGCTGCGCGAACGGGAATCCGAGATTGCCGTGATGTTCCGCGACCCGCCGCACATGATTTTCGACGGCGCGCAGGGCTTGCGAGGCAATGCGCTGATCATCCGGCTGCAACCGGATGAGGGCATTACCCTGCGCACCACCATCAAAGATCCCGGCCCCGGTGGCATGCGCCTGACAGAAGTGGCCCTGGACATGAGCTTTGCAGACGCCCTGGGGCCTCAGGTGCGGACACAGGACGCTTATGAACGCCTGATCATGGACGTGATCCGCGGCGACCAGACCCTGTTCATGCGCGGCGACGAGGCCGAAGCCGCCTGGGCCTGGGCCGATCCGATCATCGCCGGTTGGGAGGGGGCCGCCCCCGCGCCTTATGATTCCGGCAGCTCGGGACCAGAGGATGCGCTGATGCTGATGCACCGCGACGGACGGCGCTGGCGCGAGATAGGAGCCTGACAATTGCCACTTCACCCCAAACTTGCTGAGGTCACCGAGCGGATCATCGCGCGCAGCGCGCCGACAAGGCGCGCATACCTAGATCGCATGAGCACCGCGCAGGCCAAGGGCGTCGCCCGCGCGCATCTGTCCTGTAGCGGTCAGGCCCATGCCTATGCCGGTGCCGGGGTTGATCAGGCGGCGCTGGCCACTGGCGGTGCCGGAAATCTCGGAATCGTAAGCAGTTACAACGACATGCTGTCGGCACACCAGCCGTTTGAACATTACCCCGATCTGATCCGCGCAGCGGCGCGCGACGCAGGGGGCACGGCACAGCTGGCGGGCGGTGTTCCGGCCATGTGCGATGGCGTTACGCAGGGCGAGGCCGGGATGGAGCTGAGCCTGTTTTCGCGCGATGTGATCGCCATGTCGGCGGCGGTGGCGTTAAGCCACAACACCTTTGACGCTGCGGTATTTCTGGGGGTGTGCGACAAGATCGTGCCGGGGCTGGTGATAGCAGCACTTAGTTTCGGCCACCTCCCGGCGGTATTCCTGCCCGCCGGGCCGATGACCAGCGGTCTTGCCAATGACGAAAAGGCCAAAGTGCGCCAACAGTTCGCCACCGGAGAGGTCGGGCGCGAAGCCCTTATGGCCGCCGAGATGGCCGCCTATCACGGTCCCGGAACCTGCACGTTTTACGGCACTGCCAACACCAATCAGATGCTGATGGAGCTCATGGGCCTGCATCTGCCGGGGGCCAGCTTTGTCACGCCCGGCACAAAACTGCGCGAGGCGCTGACCCGTGAAGGGGCCAGGCGGGCGCTGTCGTTGAGTGCGCTGGGCAATGATTATACGCCGGTATGTGATATTCTCGACGAAAAGGCATTTGTGAACGGCATTGTCGGGCTAAATGCTACGGGTGGGTCGACCAATCTGCTGATCCATCTGGTGGCAATGGCGCGCTCTGGCGGTATCCTGCTGGACTGGCAGGATTTTTCCGATCTGTCCGGGATTACACCGCTGCTGGCGCGGGTCTATCCCAACGGACTGGCGGATGTGAACCACTTTCACGCCGCTGGTGGGCTGGGCTGTCTGATCGGCTCGCTGCTGGAGGCCGGGTTGCTGCATCCGGATACGCAAACCGTGGCGGGGCAGGGGCTGGCGCATTATACGCAGGAACCCAAATTGCAGGATGACGAACTGGTCTGGCAGGCAGGGGCGCGTCAGTCGCTGAACAAGGCCATCCTGCGCCCTGTCTCGGACCCGTTTCAGCCCAGCGGCGGGTTGAAAAGCCTGAGTGGGTCGCTTGGCGCGGCTGTCATCAAGGTCTCGGCTGTAGACCCGCAACATCAGGTGATCGAGGCCCCCGTGCGGGTGTTTGACGATCAGGCTGGCGTCAAGACGGCGTTCAGGGCGGGTGAATTCACGCAAGACGTGGTGGTTGTGGTGCGGTTTCAGGGGCCAAAGGCCAACGGGATGCCCGAGTTGCACAGCCTGACGCCGGTCCTCACGATCCTTCAGGGGCGGGGGCTTAAGGTGGCTCTGGTGACGGATGGGCGCATGTCAGGCGCGTCCGGCAAGGTGCCGGCGGCGATCCATGTCTGCCCCGAGGCGTTGGACGGCGGGGCGATTGCCCGGCTGCGGAACGGCGATATCCTGCGGGTCGATGCCAGTGCCGGGCGGATTGATATCCTGACCGAAGGCGTGCTTGATCGTCCGCCGTCAAAGCCCGATCTTGAAACCAACGAAACCGGGTGCGGACGTGAATTGTTTGCCGCCTTCCGCCAAGCGGTCGGGCCGGCAGATGCCGGCGCGACCATATTCCAAGGATGATGCCAATGACACCGGAACACACCAGCGCCCGGACCCGCGAAATATGCGCCCTTGCCCCGGTGGTGCCGGTGCTGGTGGTGCATGATGTCGCCCATGCCCGCCCATTGGCTGCGGCCTTGGTGGCGGGCGGATTGCCGGCGCTTGAGGTCACATTACGCACCCCGGTTGCGCTGGATGTGATCCGCGAAATGGCGCAGGTGCAAGGCGGGGTGGTCGGGGCCGGAACGCTGGTAACCCCCGAAGATGTGCGCGCGGCCAAGGCGGCGGGGGCGCAGTTTGGCGTCTCGCCCGGTGCCACGGACGAATTGCTGACCGCCTGCGAGGCCGAAGACCTGCCGCTGTTGCCCGGAGCCGCCACCGCAAGCGAAGCCATGCGCCTGTTGGTGCGCGGCTATGACATGCTGAAGTTCTTTCCCGCCGAGGCCTCGGGCGGGGTGTCCGCGCTCAAGGCGATTGCCGGGCCGCTGCCACAGATCACCTTTTGCCCGACGGGCGGCGTCACCCAGGCCGGGGCGGTCGACTACCTGTCCCTGCCCAATGTCGCCTGCGTTGGCGGCAGTTGGGTGGCCCCCGGCGATCTGGTGGCGAAGGGTGATTGGGACGGGATCAAGGCCCTGGCCCGCACGGCTGCTGGTCTGGGCCGCGAATGATCCTGCGTTGTGGTGAGGGCGGACCGGCATGACATCCGGGCTGGGTATATCGCGGCGTCACACGACCGTTTTGGTCGGCAACCGGGTACGGCTTTGGCTGCAATGTGGACATGTGCCGTTGTTCGGGTGAACATGGCGCGCAACTGGTAGTCGTTGGTCTGAATATGCGCATTCCCCGATCCGAAGCCGGTGCCCGGGGGTGGCCAGACACCGCCAGAAGGTCGAACAAGGAAAGCAACATGGCACCCATGACCCCGAAATCCGAACCTGCTGCCACCTTTCCGGTGATCCGCAATATCGGGCTGGACGGGATGTTGGTGACATTCTCCGACATGCTGGGCGAACCTTCCAACCGGGCGGCGCTGGCGTTTCACGCGGCCCTTGAGCGGGCCGGTTGGGACCAAATTGGCGAAACCTCGACCTCTCTGGCGTCGGCATTCGTGCGGTTTGATCCGCTGCACCTGTCCCACGCCGATCTGCGCGCCCGCCTGACAGAGCTGTTGCACGCCCGTGACTGGTACCGCGCCGACCTGCCGCCGGGGCGCAGGCTGTGGCGGGTGCCGTGCGTCTATGGCACCGACCTTGCCCCGCAACTGGCCGAGGCGGCGGATGCGGCAGGTATGAGCGAGGCGCAGGCGATTGACTGCCTGGGGGCCGCGCGGGTGCGGGTGCTGGCGATCGGTTTCGCGCCGGGTCAGCCCTATCTTGGGCCGCTGGGGCCGGAATGGAACCTGCCAAGGCTGAAGGCGTTGCAACAGGTGCCTGCCGGGGCGCTGGTGCAGGCGATCAGCCAGTTTGTCCTGTTCACCGCGCCCGCGCCGACCGGCTGGCGACATGTGGGGCAAACCGGGTTCCGGTGCTTTCGCCCCGACCAGCCGGTGCCGATCCCGCTGACCCCCGGTGATGAGCTGGTGTTCGAGCCGGTTTCGCGCGCCGATCTGATCCGCATTCAGGACCGCGATGAAACCGGTGCCGGCGGGGCAACATCCCAAGGCATTGATCAATGACCGGGCTTGTCGTGCATCGCATTGGTCCGATTGCTTCGCTTCAGGATCTGGGTCGACCGGGGTTTCTGAAACAGGGTCTGTCGTGTGGTGGGGCCGCTGATCGGCAGGCCCTGGCCGAGGGCGCGGCGCTTTTGGCGCAGGACGCCCGGCTTGCGGCGCTGGAAATGGCCGGAACGGGCGGCGAGTTTGAGGCTTTGGGCGATATGCGTATCGCCCTGAGCGGCGCGCCGATGCACGCCATGATCGACGGTACTCCGGTGGCGTGGAATGCCAGTCATGGTTTGCAGGCGGGGCAGAGGCTGACAATTGGCGCGGCCAGAACTGGGGTTTACGGCTATCTGCATCTGGGCGGGGGGATTGCTGCGGCGGAATTTCTCGGGTCTCGCTCGGCGCATCTTCTGGCCGGTATTGGCGGCATGATTCAGGTTGGCGACTGGCTGACGGCGGGGGCGGATCAGGGGGGTGCCGCGGGTCTGGTGCTGGAGGTTGCGGACCGGTTCCGGGGCGGTACAGTACGCGTTGTGCCCAGCGTTCAGACCGATCTGTTTGCCGGCGATGTGTTGCAGCGGTTTCAGGACACCGGGTTTACCCGAGGTCCGCGCGCCAACCGCATGGGGATAGAAATGTTGTCGGACGGGGATGGGTTCACGGCCAGCGGTCAGTTGAACATCCTGTCGGAAATGATTGTCCCCGGCGATATCCAGATGACCGGTGACGGCGCGCCTTACGTGTTGTTGCCCGAATGCCAGACAACCGGAGGCTATCCCCGGATCGCCACGGTCATTCCCTGCGATCTGGCCATTGTGGCACAAACCCCGGCAGGCGCGCCGATCCGGTTTGAGTTCGTCACGCTGGAGCAGGCTCTGACGGCTCAGGCCCAGCACGAGGCCAGGCTGGCCGGGCTGAAGAATGCCTGCCGGTCGTTGATCAGGGATGTTGCAGATATTGGCGACCTGTTATCCTATCAACTGGTTGACGGGGCCATTTCGGCCCATTGGGACAAGGAGGATGACACATGAGCAACTCGGTTGATCTGAATGCGGATATGGGGGAAAGCTTTGGCCCCTGGCAGATGGGTGATGATGCGGCCTTGCTGCAAATCGTCACCTCGGCCAATATTGCCTGCGGCTTTCACGCCGGAGACCCAGATGTGATGGCCGCCACCATGAGGGGGGCGATTTCCAATGATGTCGGGATTGGCGCGCATCCAGGCTTCGCCGATTTGCAGAATTTTGGCCGTCGCCGGATGAGCCTGCCACAGGACCAGTTGCAAAACATGATCCGCTACCAGATGGGCGCGGCGATGGGCATGGCCCGGGGGCTGGGCGGCCGGGTACGTCATTTCAAGCTGCACGGGGGCCTTTCGAACATGGCGTCCGAGGATGCCGATCTGGCCCGCAGCTGTTACGAGGCGGCGCTGTTGGTTGATCCCGACATCATCATCATGGTGCTTGCCAGCACGGCGCAGGAACGTGCGGCGCGTGATCTGGGCTGCACCTGGGCCGGAGAGATTTTTGCCGATCGCGCCTATAACGACGACGCGACACTGGTGGACCGCAGCCTGCCGGGGGCGGTGATCCACGACCCGGAACTGGCCGGGCGGCGCATTCTGGAAATGGTTCAGGAAGGTTCGATCATAACGGCAGGCGGCAAGCGGATCCCGGCCTCTATTGACACCATCTGCCTGCACGGGGATACAGCCGAAGCAGTGGCAATTGCCCGCGCGGTCAGGGAAAATCTGGTGTCTGGCGGGGTTGCTTTGGCGCAGTTTCAGGGACGTCGGTAAATGGCGCAAAAAAGGATGGCAAGATGCTGAAGGGTGTTCGTATTGTTGAGGTCGAAGGCCTGGGGCCGGGGCCGTTCGCGGCGATGTTGCTGGCCGATCTGGGGGCCGATGTCATCGTTGTGCATCGCAAGGGCGGTGCGGTTACACCCGGTATTCCGGAACGTTCGCTGGTTGATCGGGGCAAACGGTCGATTGCGCTGGACCTGAAAGACCCCGAAGATATTGCCACGCTGAAAAAACTGCTGGCCAGGGCCGACGGGCTGATCGAAGGCTTTCGCCCCGGCGTGATGGAGCGGTTGGGGATCGGTCCCGAAGATTGCCATGCAGTGAACCCGGCGCTGGTGTTCGGGCGGATGACCGGCTGGGGGCAGGACAGCCCTCTGTCCAATTCGGCCGGGCATGACCTGAACTATATCTCGATGTCCGGCGCACTTTGGTATGCGTCCGAAACGGGAAGCCCGCCGATGACGCCAGCTACGCTGGTGGGGGATATCGGCGGTGGCGCGATGTATCTGGCGGTGGGCATCCTGTCGGGAATCCTGAACGCGCGCAGCACCGGCAAGGGCTGTGTGGTCGATGCGGCGATTTATGACGGCTCGGCGCATATGATGAACCTGCTGATGACCATGCGCCAGTCCGGCAATATTGTCTCAAAGCGCGGCGAAAGCATTCTGGACGGGCCGCATTGGTGCCACACCTATCGCACGTCCGATGGTGGGTTCATGTCGGTGCAAGCCCTTGAACCAAAGTTCTACGCGCAGTTGATCGACATGCTTGGTCTGTCCGAAGATCCGGATTTCGCCCAGCAGTATAACAAGGCACTGTGGCCGGTGCTGACTGATCGGCTGACCGGAATTTTCGCGACAAAAACCCGTGATGAATGGGCCGAATTGTATCTGGGCACGGATGCCTGTGTTGCGCCCGTTCTTGACCCGGAAGAGGCGATGGCCCATCCGATGAACGTTGCGCGCAACACCTGGAGCGACGCCGACGGCGTGTTGCAAACCGCCCCGGCCCCCCGGTTTTCGGGGCAGCAGCCCTGGCAGCCCGCCCTCCGTCCGGAACGCGATGAGCACCGGCAGGAAATTCTGGATGAGCTGTCGAACTGATGCCAAAATGGCCCTTTGGGGCCTGATGAGGCATTCTTTCAGCACGTACCTTGCTGTCCTTGCCTTTATCGTCACGGCAATCCTGGTTGCCGTGGCCAGTCCCGCCCATGCGCACGCATCCGAGCAGGGATTTGTTTTGTTATTGCCGACAGGCATCTACATTCTGGCCGGAACAACCAGTGTTGCGCTGACGATCTTTCTGGTGTCCGTATTGCCGGATGATGCCTTGCGAGCAGCGTTGCGGCCCCATGCGTTGCTGCGTTTGCGGGCACTGCCACGGGCGCGCCACGTCACTAGTTGTCTGGCGCTGGTATTGCTGGTCTGGCTGGTTTGGGTTGGGCTGGAAGGGCCGCGTGATCCGCTTTCCAATCCGTTGCCGCTGTTCGTTTGGACACTGTGGTGGATCGGGCTGGTGACGCTTCAGGGCCTGATTGGCAATCTGTGGGCCTGGATCAATCCCTGGACCGGACCGGTTGCCGTGACACGGGCCTTGCTGAACCTTCGGCCTTTTCTGCGCTTTCCAGTGCAGACCGGTCATAGCCTGGCCATATTGTCTTTCCTGGGCTTCGCCGGCGTTCTTCTGGCCGACCCGGCACCCTCCGATCCAGCGCGTTTGGCGATCTATGTCGGGGGCTACTGGTTGTTTTCCTTTCTGGCGCTGCTGGCCTTTGGCCCGCGCTGGCTTTACCGCGCCGAAGGGGTCAGCCTGTTGATGCGGGCCTATGGCCGCATGGGGCTGCTGGGACGGTCCGGTAATCGCGTCGCGCTGGGCCTGTCCGGGTGGCAAGTGCTGAGGCGCGCCACGCCAGCCCCCGGCCTTGCGGTGTTCATTCTGCTGATGCTGGGCAGCGGCAGTTTCGACGGGCTGAACGAGACATTCTGGTGGCTGGACCTTCTGGGGCTGAACCCGCTGGAATTTCCTGGCCGGTCAGCCGTCATTGTCCAGAACCTGACCGGGCTGCTGGTCGCCAATCTGGCGCTGATCACGGTCTTTGCGCTGACGATCCGGATGGGGCTGGCACTGGCCGGCGCGCCGATGGGGCCGGGCCGGGCGTTTTGCCTGTTTGCCCCGTCGATCCTGCCGATTGCGTTGGGCTATCATATTGCCCATTACCTGCCGAGCTTTCTGGTCGATGCGCAATATGCGCTGAAAGCGGCCAGCGACCCGATGGCAAGCGGTGCGGATTACCTTGGGCTGGGGCAATTCTATGTCACCACCGGGTTCTTCAATACGCAAGCCAGCGTGCGGGTGATCTGGCTTTCTCAGGCCGCAGCGGTTGTTGGCGGGCACATCATTGCGGTGATGCTGGCCCACGCCATCGCCGTGCGCGAGATCGGGCCGGGGCGGCGCGCTGTCCTCAGTCAGGCACCGTTGGCTCTATTCATGGTCCTGTATACGTTATTCGGTCTTTGGCTCCTGGCATCTCCGCGGGGTGCCTGAGGAAATTCAAAACACTGGACAAACTTTCAAATCACTTGCACACTAACGACTATAGAGGCCGCGACAAGGCCCGGTTACTACTACAATTGGGAGACTATTTGATGACCAGAAACAACAAACGTCCTGCCGCGAACAGCACCGGGACGACACGCCGCAATGTGCTTAAGACACTTGCCGTCGGTGCGGCGGCAACCAGTCTTCCGTTGTGGGCGCGTTATGCGCAGGCGCAAAGTTCGGAACCGATCCGCATTGGGTTTCAGGCGCATAAAACCGGTATCGGTGCCGCCTATGGCCGCTGGTACGACCGCACGACAGCGGCTGCCGTCAAGGCGATCAACGACGCAGGCGGTATCAATGGCCGCCCGGTCGAGATCGTGCTGGAAGACGACGGAACCGACCCCAAACGCGGTGCCGAAGTGGTCGAAAAATTCGCCACTCAGCTTAACTGCGACGTCGGCTTCGGCACGCTGTTCAGCCATGTGGTGATGGGCTCTGCCCCCCGTGCGGGCGAGTTGAAGCTGCCGTATTTCGTGGTCTCCGAAGGGCATCACGTGGCCAGCGGCGCGCTGAACCGCTGGACGCTGCAACCAGGTATCACCGATGTGAAAAGCCAGGTGCAGGCGATGGCCCCCTTTGTGTCATCGACGCTTGGCAAGAAGGTCACAATGATCTTTCCCGATTTCGCCTTTGGCCACGACCACCGCGATTATTTCACCGCAGCACTTGAGGCGCAGGGCGGCCAGGTTCTGGCGCATATCGCCATCCCACCGACTGAAACCAGCTTCACCAAGTACTTCCCGAAAATCCCACGTGACACCGAAGTGATCTATCACGTGATGGTCGGGCCTTCGGTGCTGACCTTTGTCAAGGAACTGGGTGAGTTCTTTGGGCCTTCCCGCCCCGAAATGTTCGGCTTTATCGACAGTCTTGAGGCCGTCGATCTGGCCAGCCCGGGGCTTGAGTATCTGGAAGGCTCGTATTTCTGGGAGGGCAACCCGCGCTACGCACAAGCCGACCAGACATCGTTCGACAAGAACTATCGCGCNGCCGTTGGCGTTGACAACAATGGCGCGTCGGTCAGCGATGCCAAGGATGTGTCGACTTACGCNCATATGTTTGGCTGTTGGGAGACNCTNTATACCATCAAGGACGGGATGGAGGCGGCTGGCTATCAGGGCCACGGTGATCGCGCCAAGCTGATTGAGGCNGTCGAGGCAATGACCGATATGCCCCATTCCAACGAACACCCGCAGGGGGCCAAGCTGTTCAACGGCAAGACCCATCAGGTGTTCGGGCCGCAGTACATATCCAAAATGTCGGGCGGCAAGCTGAACGTTGTGCATACCGCGTCGATCGAGGACACGCTTTATCCTGACGAGGTGGATTACACGACGCAGCCCCTCTAGGGGCAGGCGCGCCCCGGACCTGTTCCGGGGCGTAACCGAATGTATGGTTGAGGCAGTTTCATGGATTTCGGACCCTATCTTATTCTCGCCTCGCTTGAAGGGGCGGTGACGGCGGCTGTGCTGGCGCTGACGGCTGTTGGCCTGTCCCTGGTTTTTGGCGTCATGCGGGTGGTGAATATCGCCCATGGAGAGTTCTTCATGCTGGGCGCGGTGCTGGCCTGGTGGGTGACGCAAAGCATTGGCGGGCATCCGGCGATTGGCTTTGGCGTGGCATTGGTGCTGGTGCCGGTACTGGTCGGGGTGGTGGCGGTGCTGGTCGATATGACGGTGCTGAAACGGATTGACTATGATCCCGAGCGTACGATCATTGCCACCATCGGCATTCTTTATATCATTCAGCAAGTTACCCTTATGACCTATGGCGCAGACGCCCGCCCGGTCGAGCCGCCGTTCAACACCCGCCTGGCGATCCCGTGGTTTGAATTTGTCGACGCCAAGCCACAGATTTACTGGCCATGGGGGCTTAGCACCACCAGTTACAAGCTGGGGGTCATCGGCGCGGCTGCACTGGTTCTGGTCGGGGTCTGGGGGCTGATGGCACGGACCAGGATCGGCCTGCTGATGCGCGCCACCCAGTTGGACCGGGAAATGGCGATGGCCTTTGGTATCCCGGTCGAGCGGATTTATGCGCTGGTGTTCGGCATGGGCGCGGGGCTGGCGGCGATGGCCGCGGTGCTGATCGTGCCGATCCAGCAGGCGCATTACCTGATGGGGGGCGATCCGCTGTTGCTGTCGTTCATCGTGGTGATCATCGGTGGCCTTGGCAGCCTGCCCGGAACGGTGCTGGCGGCCATCCTGATCGGTCTTAGCGACGGCATCATATCGGTGTTCTTTTCGCCGACGCTGGCGAAAATCCTGGCGACGTTGCTCGTGGCGCTGGTGCTGGTGTTCCGCCCGCAGGGCCTGTTCGGAGTGAAACCCACGTGAGTAACCGGGCGAAAACCGCATGGCTGCACTTTGGCGTACTGGCGTTGCTGTTTGTCCTGCAATTTGTTCTGCCGGCCTATCACCACGGCAATCTGGCGCGAATCATGGTGCTGGCGTCTTATGCCATCGGTTACAACATTCTGTTTGGCTATACCGGGTTGCTTAGCCTTGGACACGCGCTGTTCTTTGCCGCTGGCATGTACGGCATGGGGATGGCGATCCATCTGTTCGAAGCCTCGCCCGCGCCGGCGCTGATTGCCGGTCTGGTGGCCGGGGTCATCGTATCGGTGGCAGTGGGGTATCTGGCACTGAGGACTGCCGGTGTGGCATTCATGATCGTCACGCTGATGTTTGCCCAGGCCGGGTATCTGATGATCCTGTATCTGGGGGCCTATACGCGGGGCGACGAAGGGGTTGTCATCCAGCAAGGCGAACGGATCCTGTGGGGCATTGACCTCAGCGACCCGACCAACCGCTATTTCGCGGCGCTGGCGTTGTTCTCCATCTGTCTGATCTTCACGCTGAGGCTGGTGCAGGCCCCGTTCGGCAAAACCCTGATCGCCATCCGCGAGAACGAGGAACGCGCGCGGATGCTGGGCTATGATGTGTTCGCGCATAAATGGGCGGCGGTGATCATGTCGGGCACCATTTCGGCGCTGGCGGGGGCGTCCTATGGGTTGCTGTTCGGCTATGTCGGGGCGACGTTTGCCACGGTGCAATATTCGATCTTTCCGCTGCTCTGGGTGTTGTTGGGCGGGGCGGGAACCGTACTGGGGCCGCTGGTCGGTACCTTGTTCATGTTCTACCTGATTGACCTCTCCAGCGGGGTGACCTCGGCCTATATGCTGATCGCCGGGGTGGCTCTGGTGTTGCTGACGCTGTTCGCACCGCAAGGGCTGGCAGGGGAAATACGGGCGCGGGTCTGGCGGTGGCTGCCATGACGATCCTGACGACCCGTGGTCTGTCAAAGAATTTTGCTGGCCTCAAGGCGGTGCAAGAGGTCGATTTCGACCTTCCCAAGGGGCAGATACGGGCGCTGATCGGCCCGAACGGGGCGGGCAAGACCACCTTTGTCAGTCTGCTGTGCGGGCGTATTGCGCCTTCGGCCGGAACGGTGGTGTTTGACGGTCAGGACATTTCGACCCTGCCGGCACATAAGCGCATCAATCTGGGCATGGCCTATACGTTTCAGGTCACATCGGTGTTCGCCAATCTGAGCGTTGATGAAAACGTCGCACTGGCCGCGCGGCGGCGGTTCAGCGGATCCGAGGTGGACAGCGCCGTGAGCGATGCGCTGGTAAAGGTCGGCCTTGATGGGCGCAGGGATCAGAACGCCGGCGATCTGAGCTATGGCCACCAGCGCCTGCTGGAAATCGCCATGGGGGTGGTGCAGCAGCCGCGCCTTTTGATCCTGGACGAGCCGACGCAGGGGCTGGCCGAATCCGAAGTGGCGGATTTCAAGGCGCTGGTGCGGGATCTGTCCAGGACCGCGACGATCCTGCTGATCGAACACAACATGAGCGTGGTCATGGAATTGGCGGACAAGATCACGGTGCTGAATTTCGGACAAATCCTGGCCGAGGGCACCCCGGCGGAAATCCACGCCGACCCGGCGGTTCAGGCCGCCTATCTGGGGACCGGGTGATGCTGAAACTGCAATCTCTGAACGTGGCTTATGGCAAGGCGCAGGTGCTGCGCGATCTGTCGTTGCATGTCAGGGCGGGTGAAATCCTGTGCCTGTTGGGACGAAACGGGGCGGGCAAGACCACCACCATGAAGGCGATCATGGGGCTGTTGCCGCTGATGTCGGGCGCGGTTGTGCTGGACGGTCAGACCATCAGCACCCTGCCGCCGCACCAGGTGCCCAAGGCCGGGATCGGTTATATCCCGCAGGGCCGGCGGTTGTTTGGCGAGCTGAGCGTCGCCCAGAACCTTGAGATCGGCCTGTTGGCGCGCGGATCGGACGCCGACGTTCTGGACGGGGTGCTGGAATTGTTCCCCCGCCTGCGCGAACGGTTTCATCAGCGCGCCCAAACCCTGTCGGGTGGTGAACAGCAGATGCTGGCGACGGCGCGCGCCTTGTGTCTTGAGCCAAAGGTCTTGCTGTTGGACGAGCCGACCGAAGGGCTGCAACCGTCGATGATCGAGGCGATCCGGCAGGTGATTGTCGTCATGCGCGATCGTGGTGTGGCGATCATTCTGGTGGAACAACGGGTCGATGCGGTTCTGTCGGTGGCTGACCGGGTGTCGTTCATTGAAAACGGCCGCAACCTTGAGACACTTGAGGCCGAAGTCCTGCGCGATGACCCGACGATTCTGACCCGCCATTTGGGTGTTTGAAGCAGCCGTACGCAGGCTCCTGTCGCTGACATTACAAGGTGAATGTCCGCACCAAAGCGGCGTTTCCGCTTGCAGTTGCGGCTGTGATCCGCTGTGCTTGCGGCAATGCTCACCCAAGTAAGACCAAAGGACTACCGTGACGCTTCGCTTTTTCTCGGACAGGAACCGACCGGTTCACCTTGGCCCTTTCCCGCTGGAGCGGCTGGCCCGGCTTGATCCCGGTACGCTGCCCGATCCGGGCAAAGTCCCTGCCTTCAGGCCGCTGAATTTCCGTCGCCCCGACACGCCGCATTCGATCGTCAACGCCATGGGTGAATACCAGGCGATGATGGATGCGATCCGCGACGGGTTGGTCAACAAGACCCGTTCCAAGGGCCCCGAGGATCCGGCAGAGCGCGCCAATCACATCAAGGGGTTTGGCTATTTCTCGGACGCCTCGATGGTTGGGATTGGCCCTTTGCCGAAAGGCGCATTGTTGGTGCAGCCGGTGCACAACCCCGATATCGACCGGCTGGCGCAGGATCTGCGCACCCGCCAGACCAAAACGCTGGCCTCGGGTATTGATCTGATCATGGCCGACCTCAAGGACTCGATGGAGGCCCCGCCAAGTTCCATCAACGGTCATACCCGCGCCATTGTCCTGCTGTATGACATGCCGCGTGATCCGCGCCGCGACGAACCGGGCACCGACTGGCTGGAGGATGCGCAAGCCCACCGGGCCTGTCTGCGCGCCAGTGAAACGGCCGTGGTGCTGGCCAATTACATCCGTCTTCAGGGCTGGGACGCCAAGGCGCATACTGCCACCAGCAGCGATGTGGACCTGAACCTGCTCACGGTCGCCGCCGGGCTGGCCACGGTCGAGGATGGGCGTCTGGTCAGCCCTTATTTGGGCGACCGGTTCGGGGTGGCGGTTGTTACTACCTCATATGACATGGCCATTGATGCGCCTTTGGTAGCACTGGCGCGCCAGCCTTGGCTGCGCATCAAGGGTCCGGCCTGGTGGCTGGGGGTGGGGTTCGCCAAATCATCGCTTAACCTTGACCCTTTCGCGCGGCGCAACTTTGCCGACGGCCCGCATCCCTTTGAAACGCTGAAGCGGGTCGACAGGCCCACCACATTTATCGACGAGTCCCATGTGGCCCGTGTCCCCAAGCGCGCCGATCTGTTCGCCCGCGCCCAGTTCGGCGATATGGGCAAGGCGTTGCAGGACGGGGCAAAGGGCGGGCATTACGTGCGCAAGGCCGCCCCGTCAGCAGCACAACGGCGGATGCTGGGCGCGTTGGTTCTGTTGCAGGACGGCGTGCCCGGGGACGGGCCAAAGCCGGACGATGCTGCGCGCAATGCCGCCAATATCAAGGCGGCCAGCTATTTCCTTGGCATTGATGCGGTGGGTCTGTCGCGTTGTCCGGACTGGGTCTGGTATTCGCATGATGCGACGGGGCAGGTCATCGACCCGCCCCATGATCAGGCGATCTCGATGATCATTGATCAGGGCTATGAAACGATGGAGGGGGCCTCGGGGGATGACTGGATCAGCGTCGCGCAATCCATGCGCGCCTATCTGCGGTTCTCGCTGCTGGGCGGGGTGATTGCCCGTCAGATCCGCAATCTGGGCTATTCGGCCAAGGCGCATTCGGTGATGGATGGAGAGGTGCTGCAACCGCCTTTGCTGTTGCTCAGCGGGCTGGGCGAGGTCAGCCGAATTGGCGAAGTGATCCTGAACCCGTTCCTGGGTCCGCGCCTGAAGGCTGGCGTGGTGACCACCGACATGCCCATGGCGCATGACAGGCCGATAGATTTTGGATTGCAGGCGTTTTGCGAGAGCTGTAACAAATGCGCCCGCGAATGCCCTTCAGGGGCGATCACCGCCGGACCGAAGCTGATGTTCAACGGCTACGAGATATGGAAATCCGACAGTCAGAAATGCGCCACCTACCGGATCTCCACGCAAGGCGGGGCGATGTGCGGGCGCTGTATGAAAACCTGCCCGTGGAACCTGGAAGGCCTGTTCGNNGAAAAACCGTTCCGCTGGGCGGCGATGAATGTGCCAAAGGCGGCCCCGGCGCTGGCGAAACTGGATGACATGCTGGGCAATGGCGGGCTGAACCCGGTCAAGAAATGGTGGTGGGATCTGGAACTGGCCGATGATGGCGGCTATCACCCGACCGTGCATGCGGTTAACGAACGCGGCCTGCAAAAATCGCTTGATCTGAAATACGCAGACCAGACGCTTGCGGTCTATCCGGCCCCTCTGGCCCCGCATCCCTGGCCCTATCCGTTCCCGATGGACCGCGAGGCGGGGATCGAGGCTTATCAGGCAATGATCACGGCAGAGGAATACAAGGCACGCCGCGCGCGGGGCGAGACGGGCGGCTGGGATCATCGCTATGCCAGTGATGGTCAAAGCCCGGTTCTGCGGGTGGAGATATCAAAGGCCGAAGTCATGGCTGATGGCGTGACCAAGTACGAGTTTCGCGCACCCGACGGCGCGGACCTGCCGCAATGGCAGGCTGGGGCGCATCTTGATATCGTGGTCGCGCCCGAGTTCCTGCGCCAGTATTCCATGTCCGGTAATCCTGAGGACCGGTCGGTATATCAGATTGGCGTATTGCGCGAGGATCAGGGCAGGGGCGGATCGGCCCTGTTGCACCGGATATTCANCGAGGGGCGCAAAGTGTTCATTTCGCGCCCCATCAACCACTTTGAGCTGGATGAGACGGCGACGCGCAGTTTTCTGATGGGCGGTGGCATTGGCATCACGCCGATGATTGCCATGGCGCATCGGCTGCACGCGCTGGGGGCGGCGTTCGAGGTGCATTATTCGGTGCCCTCGCGCGCCTCAGCGGGGTATCTTGACGATCTTGCCGGTGTCCCTTGGGCGGATCGCGTGCATCTGCATATCTCGGACGAAGCGAGCCGGGCCGATCTGGATACGGTCCTGTCCGGGTACCGTGCGGGCTGGCACGTTTATACTTGCGGGCCGGATCACTACATGAGCGGCGTTATCGCGGCGGCGCAGCGTCAGGGGTTCGCAGAAGACGCCCGCCACCTTGAGTATTTCTCGGTGCCGGACGTGCCGGAATACGAAAATCATGACTTCACCCTGCGCCTGAAGGATGGGCGTGAAATACTGGTCGCGGCGGAACAATCTGCAACCGATGCGCTGGCGCTCAATGGCGTCCATGTGGATGTGAAATGCCTGGACGGGATCTGTGGCGTGTGCAAATGCGGGCTGGTTTCAGGCGAAGTGGATCACCGCGACTTTGTCCTGTCCGAGGCGCAGCGCAATACCAGCATTATCCTTTGCCAATCCCGCGCCGCCAGGGCCGGCGGTACCCTGGAGATAGACTTGTAAGGTGGTTGGCAACCTAATCCGCAAACGGATCCTTCTTTCCTGATCCTGACGTCGCGAACGGATCTGACTGGTTCTGCATCGCTTCGAAATATGAGCGTTGGCAGGCAATTACTTCGTCAAACGCCCGACGCGATCCGCGTAGCGTATAGCGGCCCAAAAGGTTGTTGCCAAAATACCACTCCATCCTGGTTTCACGCTGAAACTCGCTTATGAACAGGTCCGCTTCGTCGGAACTGGCATCAATCAGGATGTTCAGCCCCGGAAAGTCGTCCATTTGCACCCCGTCCATTTCCAGTGTCCAGGGCGTTTCATTGCCAAAATGCAGCGTAACCGAGTATTCCTTGCCATCCTCAATCGAATTCCAGCGCTCATCCAGTAACGTGACATCCAGCAACAATTCGTCTCCGGAATTGTCGAAACCGATGAAAAAGGCGGTATCCTCTTCAAACAGGGCAAATGCCTGGCAGCCTTCGGAACTGGGATAAAACGAAATGTCCCAGCCGCCAATGGTTTTCCAGTCGATCGTTTCGGCCTGCGCACCGCTCAGGCCGGCTGCTAGAAAACCGGCAGTCAAGATGGGCAGGGTGCCCCGCAAAGAGTGTGATAGGCGTGCCATATACGTCCCCTGAGGATTGTTCGGTTGTTTTTCTGCCCTAACTATAGTGGGTTTTTGAATTCTGCCAACCACTGTGGCAAGTGGTCCCTGCCTTAAGTGTAGCATTTCTGACATACAAAATGCGGGTGATCAAAGAGGGCACCCGGACCTTATCGCCTCGTCCATTTGATCTGGCGCAATTACAGGGACTGCCTTTTTACCTATTCCTTAAATCCGAGGGAAATCCTAAGGATCTTTGCATGGCCAATGTCGGACAAGGCGATAAGCGGCAATCACACGGGCCGGGTGCGTATGCCCTGGCCTTTTTGTCATTGGGGTTTCGACCGTTTTTCCTCGGGGCGGCGCTGTTTGGCGTTCTGGCGATCGGGATGTGGGTGCTGTCCTTGCGTGCCGTTACCCTGATCTCGCCTGGGTACGGCATGACCATGTGGCATATGCATGAGATGCTGTTTGGCTATGGCCCCGCGGTGCTGAGTGGTTTTCTTCTGACGGCCGTTCCCAACTGGACCGGGCGCAAACCCCTGACGGGAATGGGGCTGGGGGCGCTGTGGCTGTTGTGGCTGGTCGGGCGGGTGGTGATGATGACGGCGGTGCCTCAGGCGGTGATGATCGTGCTGGATGTGGCGTTTCTACCGGTTGTCGCCGTGGTCATGGGGGCCGGGATTGTCGCGGCGCAAAACTGGCGTAACCTGGTGGTGCTGGGGCCGATAGCCCTGTTCGGTGTGGCAAACGCGATATTCCATTACGAGGCGTCGCAACTGGGGTATGCGGACTATGGCATTCGGCTGGGACTGGCCGCGCTGGTGTTTTTGATAACGCTGATCGGTGGGCGGATCATTCCGGCGTTCAGTCGCAACTGGCTGGTCAAACAGGGATCAAACCGCCGGCCGGTGGGGTTCGGCCGGTTTGACGGGATTGTCCTGCTGATGTCGGCTGTGGCGCTGGCCTTGTGGGTTCTGCTGCCGGTTGGCGGAGCGACGGCCCTGGCTCTGGCGCTGATTGCCGTGTTGCACGGGGTGCGTATGACGCGCTGGGCCGGATTGGCCACACGGCCTGAGCCACTTTTGTTCGTTCTGCATGCGGCCTATGCGATGATCCCGACCGGGCTGGTGTTGTTGTCGCTGGGCGCGGGGACCGGTAATGGAGGTCTTCAGGTTGGTGCGCTGCACGTGCTGGGCATCGGCGCAATTGGCGGGATGACCTTGTCGGTGATGATCCGGGCCAGCCTGGGCCATACCGGGCGTGCTTTGCGGGCTGACGGGTGGCTGCGGGCGGGTCTGATGTTCGTATTTGCCTCGGCGGGTGCGCGTGTCGCCGCCGAATTTCTTGCCGGTAATCCTGTTTGGATCGACCTGTCGGCGGGGCTGTGGATGGCCGGGTTTTCGGTGTTTGTCCTGCGGATCGGTCCCAGCCTTGTGACCCCGCGTCCGGGGGGGCTTCGGAATGAATGGATGGCCCGAATGAACGGATGGGCCGAATGAACGGATGGGCCGAGTTTTCTGCGGCGCTGACGCTGTTTTTGCTTAGTCATGTGATCCCGGTGCGCCCGCCGGTTCGGCCCTGGTTGGTCCGGCTTCTGGGGACGCGCGGATACCTTTTGGTGTATTCGGCGGTGTCGGTGCTTTTGTTGGTCTGGCTGATCGTTGCGGCAGGGCGCGCGCCGTATCTTGAGTTGATCCCGCCCTTTGACGTGCTTCGCTGGGGGCCGCTGATTGTCATGCCACTGGTCTGCCTGCTGGCGGTAATGGGCTTGAGCGTGGCAAACCCGTTATCCTTTGGCGGGCTGGGGAAAAAGCCCTTTGACCCGGCCCTACCGGGTGTTTTGGCGTTCACGCGTCATCCGTTGCTGTTGGCCATGATCTTCTGGGCATTGGTGCATCTGTTGGCGAACGGCGATCTGGCCCATGTCATTCTGTTTGGCCTGCTCGCCCTGTTTCCGGCGCTGAGCATGGGACTAATTGATCGGCGCAAGCAACGAGAGATGGGGGCGGATTGGCAGCCGCTGGCGCGTAACACTTCATGCCTTTCGCTGCGCGGGGTTCGCCCTGGCCTGTGGCCAATGCTGATGGCAGCGGCTTTTTTCCTGACCCTGTTGGTGTTGCACGCCCCAGTTATTGGTGTTTCGCCTTTGCCGTAAAGCGTGATCAGGTCTGATTCCGCGCTTGACGCCAAACCGGCCCAGCCGGCAACACGCGCTGAAGAATTTTAGGTAAAATTCTGGACAAAACTTTTACTGAAAAGTTTTGGGCGCACGCGGTTTCAGGTGGAATAATCGTCGATCAGCGGGCTTGGTTTGGCCAGGGATTGCAAGGCTTGCATATCGGTGATCGTCACCCTGGCTCCGTCGATCTGCACCCCGTAAGGGCGCAGAGCCTTGATGGCGCGTGACAGGTTTTCCGGGGTCATGCCCAGAAATGACGCCAGCCGCCGCTTTTCGATCGTCAACTCGAAGGTTGGTGATCCACCCGCCCGCACATGGCTGCGAACCAGATAGTTCGCCAGCCGCTCAAGCGAACTGCGCAGTTTGAGGTTCTTGGTGTTTTTGATGACCGAGCGATAACACATCGCCAATTCAGTCACGACGGCGCGGGCAAAGACATGGTCGCGGTCAAAGATCTGGCGCACGTCCATCGAGGGCAGAAGGACAACGCGGGACTTTTCAGTGGTGCGGGCCGACATCAGATATGGCCCGTCCTTGATGGTCGCGGCCAGAATAAAGCTCGATACGGGGCGGACTGTCGCCATTGAGGTCTCGTGCTGGTTCCAGGTTGAAAAAAGCTCGACGCTGCCTGAAATGACCACATGCAGAAAATCGGCCGGATCGCCTTCGGTGATCAGATCTACCTGGGGCGGAAAAGTCTGAACATAGGCCGCGCGGATCAGGTCGTGAAAATGCGGTTCAGCCATGCCGGAGAACAGATCAAGACTCCGAATTTCAGGTATGTCACCTGCGCGCATGGCCCGTTCTCCTTAATGCTAAAACCAATTGGATCGATCGCTTGATAAATGTCAAGCAGCCGTTTGTTGTTCGGGCAGTCCTCAATTGCGATATTGCCAATCCCGGCAAAATAAAATTGGGCGCACCAAATATTTTCAAGCGCAAACCACTCTTCCTGATCTGGATCAAGTTTTTGGCGGTGCTTGGATTCTAACTGCTGCAAAGACCGGAATTTGGCTTTTGCACAGCGATCAAAGCGGGCGTCACGCCCTTACGGCCCAAAAGACAGTCATTACGAGGAGTGGTTCAAAATGCATAATATCGACGGTGTGACACCGGGTGATCAGTATCGGGCGTTAGGACTT
>JGI24025J20009_10000253_pt1 | contig 41678 bp, 33 predicted proteins | sample Cruoilmetagenom3_FD_20009 | JGI IMG/M metagenome (IMG submission 20009)
AGAGCGACCTGCCTGACGGTAGGCAAGAAGGTTCTCTCCTAAAAGTTTTTGGGGTAAGAACCTTTTTGGGAGTAAAACTACCTATTTCTAAACACCCTCAATAATTATATCACTTTTTTTGCCGTTTGTCAAGTAAAAAATTAACATCGGATTAATTGGGTTTAACAGGTTCAGCAGATTAAACGCCTGCCTGTCCATACGGATCCGTAGGGCCCGGTAGGCAGGGATTAATCAGATTTAATAGATAACCTATCTCCGTTTATTTCTCGCTTTCCGTGGTGTCGGGGGACACCTCTTCGATTCTCACGGATTTCATCGTGTCCCCCGCCTCTATCTTCCACACAACATCCATACCCTCTACCACCTCGCCAAAAACGGTATATTTTCCATCGAGGCGTGGTTGCGGCGCGAGACAGATATAGAATTGAGAGCCCGCAGAATTCGGGTCATTTGACCTCGCCATCGCAACCGTCCCCTCTCTGTGGGGTCTATCGTTGAATTCTGCAGCTATCGCGTATCCCGGGCCCCCCCTTCCATCACCCCTTGGGTCTCCTCCCTGCACAACAAATGGAGGGTCCTTTTCTACACGGTGGAATGTGAGGGAATCGTAGAACCCCGCCCTCGCGAGCATAATGAAGTTCTTCACCGTATTCGGTGCATCCTCGGGGAAGAACCTCATGCGAAACTCCCCTCCATCCATCATCGTTACAACAGCGAGCTTATTACCCGTGAGCTTCACGGTATCCATAAATGCTGCCCTTTCTTCCTCTCCGATGACTGCCCTTCCCCGGACAACCCCCTGAAAAAGGAAGAGAGAAAGAACGATAAGATATACCCTATTCATATATCCCTCCTCTCATATCTCTATTATGTACTTTTATTGTGCCGTTGATTTAAACACATTATAAAACTTTTTTTCCCATTTGTCAAGAGAAAAATTAATAAAAAACTTTTTTTTCTTGACAAATTGAAAAAATGATAGTATAATATTTCTGAATCGCATTTTGAGTGGTGACTTTCCAGCCTACCGCCTGCCGGCAGGCAAGGTGGGAATAGTGCCAATAGATGGGAGGGGGGGTATGAACTTAAGAAAGGAGGACATAGTCAGGGATATAGCTTCTGAGACCGGTTTGTCTATGGTGGAGACGAAGGCGGTGGTAAACGCCTTTATGTCAAAGATAATTGAGGGGATAACGGCGGGAAAGAGGATAGAACTCCGCGGCTTTGGGGTATTTACATCGAGAGTGAGAAAGGGAAGGGTTGCAAGAAACCCGAAAACGGGCAAAAAGCTGCAGGTTCCACCGTGTGCAATACCCGTGTTTAAACCATCAAAAACCCTCAAGAAGATCCTGAAAGAGGTTGCGTAAAGGAGGTGATAACTTGCCCTGCGGGAAGAAGAGGAAACTCAAAAAGGTGAAGAAACATAAACTGAAGAAAAGAAGAAAGCTAATGAGATACAAGAGCAAATAGGCATCTGCAGCTCAACGGATGAGGCATCCCGCCGGTATGAAGGCAACCCGTCAACATCGCTTATCGTCCCTATGGTTCAACGGATAGAACGCGGGTCTCCGGAACCCGAGATGAAGGTTCAATTCCTTCTAGGGGCATATAAAAGCGGGTAAAAAATGCCTCAAGCGCGGGTCGATATCGAGACCCCACAACACCGTATTATCGTGAGTAAGGGGATAAAGAATACGACATTTATCCCGATCTTTATTTAATGAGGGGGAGATATGAAATGGGTCATAGTAATTGTTGTGATTGCCGCCCTTTCCTGCCTTCTCGGTATGATGAGCAAAGGATTGCTTCTGATCGGCACGGGGGGACTGCTCTTCGGCTTACATCCCGATGCATACCTGAGGTTTACAAATACACTTCTCCTCTTTGCAATTGCCATTGCGCTTACTATCAAATTCTCCAGAAAACCATAGAATTCATACTCCACCACACGGGGCGCGACATGACGCCGTTCGGCATGCCTTCCACGACGGTGAATTTATAAATTGGTGGATGGAATTTCTGTGAAGGTTGTATCAAGTGCGGGGTTTAAATCCCTTTCCCAAAACCTCGTGTACACTTGTAACCACAACAAATGCCTCCCCGTCCTCCTCTGCAATGAGGTCCCTTAACTTTTGAACCTCCTTTCGGGTAACCACACAAAAAAGTATCCTCTCCCGTGTTTTTGTGTACATACCCTCCCCGTAGAGAACGCTTACTCCCCTATTCAAGTCCTTCGTTATACGCCCTGCTATCTCGTCCGGGTATTTTGAGAATACATATACCGCCCTCGCATATTCCCTCCCTTCCAGTACAACATCAATTACCTTGGACGACAAAAAGAGGGATATAAATCCGTAGAGGGCGGGTTCGTAAGACCGCATGAGTGACGCAAAAAGCGCTATAACAAATGCATCTACTATCAGTATTCCATAGCCCGTTGAAAGGTTTGTGTATTTTCCAATGATTCTTCCTATGATGTCACTACCCCCGGTGGAACCCCCTCCCCTAAATACAAGTCCGAGGCCAAAACCGAGAAGCGCACCTCCGTATAATGTGGCGAGAAGTGTAACATCGGTCGGTGTATGCAGTTTGATAACATAGGTAAAGAAGTCAGAGAAAAGGGAGAGTAAAATTAGACCGACAAGTGTGCGTATGCCGAACACTCCACCGAGCATCTTCACGGCAAAAATGAAGATGGGGATGTTGAATACGAGCATTACGAGACCAAATGGGGTATTAAAGAAGTGGTGGAATATCATAGAGAGCGAGGATACTCCACCCGGCGGGATGTTGTGGGGAACCAGAAATAATACATATCCGAGTGAGGCGGATATACATCCGATCACTATGAGGCTGTAGTCTCTTAACGACCTTCTAAGACGCCTTCGGAGATTTTGTGATAACTTCATATCCAGTCTTCGTAACCAGGATGAGGTCTTCTATCCTCACACCACCGAATCCCGGTATATAAATACCCGGCTCAACGGTAAAAACCATTCCCTCTTCCGCCCTGTATGTACATTTATTGGATATCCTTGGAAGCTCATGCACGGATAACCCGACACCGTGTCCGAGGGCGTGACCGAAATTGTCGCCGTAGTGCTCATCCCCGATATACTTCCTCGCGATCTCATCGATATCTTTCAATTCAACACCTGGCTTTATCGCCTCTATCGCCCTCCCCTGCGCCTCGGAGACAATAGCGTATATATCTCTCTCCCTCCCTCCCTTCCTCAACAGAAATGTCCTGGTCATATCGGATGCGTAACCCTCATATAGAACTCCCATATCTACGAGGAGTATATTCTCGCCGTCTACCTTCCTGTCGGTCGGGATAGCGTGCGGAAGTGCGGAGTTATCTCCCGCCGCCACTATTGTATCGAAGGATTGCTTATCACCTCCGTGCTTCTTCATGAGAAATTCTATCTCTGCTGCTATGTCTTTCTCCGTAGAGTGGGGAGATATCTCCCTTGAAACTTCCCGTAGAACCGCATCACCAATTTCGCAGGCTCTCTTTATACATTTTATTTCATCCTCGTCCTTCCTCATACGCAGTTCCCCCACCAGATTTGATATTGGAACGAGCTCTTTATCATCGAGAGCCCCTTTCAGTTTTTCGTAATCGGAGTATCCGATACCCTCTCTTTCAAAGCCCACTTTTTTAATCTTCTTGAGATGGGGGAGCGTCGTCAGTTTCTCGATGACGCCGTTGTTCGTTATCACGATTTCCGCATCCCCGACCTCAGCCCTGCTCGACTGCTCGTATCTGGGATCGGTTATGAGAACGGCTGTCTTCTCTGTAAGAAGAAGAACACCGTTATCTCCCCTGTAACCCGTCAGATATCTTATGTTTGTCTGATCGGTCACCACAAGGGCTTGAACCTTCATCCTCTCTCTTACCCTGTCTATCCTATCCATAGAAGATACAAGTAATCGGTAATCAAGTCATCGGTTATCGGTTCAAAGGCGTGGGAATGTAGAAAATATCTCAAAGTTTCCAATTCCCAACAAACGTCAAATGATTATAGTAACCAGTAAGCAACAACAGATATATCTAATGTACTGATTACCGATAACGGTTCGGCTGAGCGGCTCGGCAGTGAGCTCGCCGAACTGTTCACCGAAGACTGATTACCGGTAACCGATTACCCTATCGGGGGAGCCGGGTTTGAACCGGCGACCTCCTGGTCCCAAACCAGGCGCGCTGCCAAACTGCGCCACCCCCCGAGCTTTTTTTAGGACGCAGATGCACGCAGATTATCAAGATTTATACTTCCTTCTCTGCACTAATCACCTGTCTACCGACAGGTAGAAACACCTCTCTTGTAATCTCCGGCTCACTGCCTCTTTCTCTTCCACCAATTTTTCAGTTGCCTTAATTTCCACATACTCAAACTCTTTATCCTGTTTACCCTGTTAAATAACTTAAAATAGATACAAAGGTGTTGCTATAAGGCGACTATATTTAACGGGGTAAATCTGCGTTAATCTGCGTCCCCTGTCTTGGTGATTATAACACAAAAAAGGGCAAAAATCAAGGAAAAAATGATCTTCCACACCCCAATACCCCAACACCCCAATATCCCAATACCACATCATCCCGTTAACTCTTTTAGTATTTTCGCTATCGCCTCCACAGTTTTGTCTATCGAGAATATCTTTTCTACCCTCTTCCTCGCCTCATTTCCCATGGTTCTCCTCAACTCCCCGTCATCAATGAGATCACAGAGGGCACCGTAGACGGCATTAGCATCGCGCGGCGGAACGAGAACGCCCGTTCTCCCATCCATTATTATCTCCGGAATCGCACCCACTTTTGTGGCGACCACGGGCTTACCCAGAAGTCCCGCCTCTATAAGCACCCTTCCGAACGGCTCGTCCCTTATCGGGATGTGAACTATTATATCCAGTTTCTCCATTGCATTGAGTGGGGATGCTACCCATCCTGTAAATTCTGTGTATTCCGACAACCCGAGTTCCTCGATTATATCAACCAGATGTCTCCTGTAATCGTCGTCCCCAAATACGGCATCGCCCACGATCCAGAACCTGAGTCCGTCCCCATATTTTCTGTGCAGGAGACCGGCGGCGCGCACGAAATACTCCGCACCTTTCCATCTCGCTATCTGTCCCACTGCACCTATATTTATCACTCCCCCTTCTTTCCTCTTCCCCCTCTCCATGTGTATATCTATTCCATTATATACCACACTTATATCCTTCTTGTAGGTTATACCGCTTTTCACCGCCCTGGATATCGCTATCATCCTCGTGGACATAACAGATACCAGAGCCAGATACAGCTTGTGCCCATTCAGTATATCCCTCATATGCACAACACAGGGAATCCCCGCCATCTTCGACGCAATACCCCCTATGATGTGTGCCTTCAATGTATTCGTGTATATAATAGAAGGATGAATCTCTCTTATGAGCCAGAGCAACCTGAAGACGGTGAGGGGTAGTAAGAAGAAGTCCGAGGCGACCATCACATGTTTTCTCGATCTCTTTATAAGTCTTTGCGGTATCTCAAGTTGTCGCGTCTCAATTCCCCTTTTCTCTGCCTCTCCCAGCGTATCTCCACGGGGACCCACCAGAATACACACATATTGAGATAACCGTGTAATTATATCAAGGAGGCTTCTCTCAGCCCCACCGAAGACGGGTGAGTGGTCGAAAAACAGGATGGGTTTCATAACTTCTTTAATCCCAGAATTCCCAGGATAGATTAAAAACGGGAGGAGAATACCTCTTCATCCTCACCGAGATGTCGACATCGATGATCTTTACGCCCGATTCCAACAATTCATTGGTGATAAAGAGGTGCGGATTGATTTTGCCGGCATCGAACGGATGACTGACCCCGAGAAAGAGGCGAAATCCGTCGTTGTCATATCTCACTGCAATACTCACACCATCCCCGGGTTCGGACTGGACAAGCAATCCAAAGCGGTCCGGCGAGGAGAAGGTTATCGAACTTCCCCTGAACCTCACACCACCTCCATAATCAGACGGTGTGGACCAGCCGAAAACCATTGCCTCATAGTACGGTATGAAGCCAGCTGATAACTTCGGGGTTATGCTGTCGCCGTGATACTCCACCTGCGGAATGATGTAGAACAGGGGTAATGGCTCGAGTTTTGAAGATATATATGTGGAGAGGGAGGAATCCAAATTCGCGCCAAATCCGATGCCGATATCACCCAGTTTAAAGTGCGTTTTTGCCTCCTGGTAATCTCTGGACAGGCCGAGCTCAAATACATCTGATACGAGTTCAACGGAGGGATTCTTTGATAAGTGGCCCCTCGCCTTCCATTTTCCAAGGGCGTATTCGATGTTTCCCTCGTATATGGACGATTCCGCGATCTGACCCGATATGTATATACCGCCATCTCCAAACACCGCTCTCTCGAGTTCAAACCCTATCGTATCTCCCGTTCTCACCTGGACCATTGAATGCGGTACGCCACCCCGAAATCTCTGAGTCACCAGGTTAAGACGCGGACAGCCGTGAGAGGTGATTGAGGGTTCACCCAGAAACTCCACCCTCTCTATTGATTGGGACGCTATATCCCCGATTTCAACGGGCATTCCGTCTTTTGTGACCCACACCGCTCTCCCGTAAAAATAAACCCGTCCCTCTTTCAGGGACAACCCCGGTATTCTCAGTATGACATCCTCCACATAGTTATTGTCCATATTATTGTAGATGATGGTGTTCGAGGGGGATGTCATCATCAATTCTTCCATCCCGAACGGAAGTTCGGAAAACACGGGAGCTACACTTATGATTAGAAATATGACCATAAAAAGTACCGGATACTACACCGTCTCAACCTTTACCAACCGTATCCCCGACAGCCAGTCCGCAAATTCGTCTATCTTTAAAGCCGAGAGCACATGACTCTCTCGGAGTTCCCTTGGCAGGAGTCCGAAGTATCTCCCAAGATTCATATAGTGAGTAACCACCGATGATGTCTCCCTCGCCGCATTCTCAATGTCCTTCCTCTGCGGTATTATCTCGGTGGTTTCGCTCACGAAAAAAATATCACCCACATCTTCGATCTTGTTCTTCTCCCTCAACGCGTAAGTCCAGATAAAGCTGTATATGGGACCCGTAAAATGAAATATGTGGAGATAATTGTCACACCTTCTGTAGGGAATTTCATATTCGTTTATGTGGGGAAAGAGTCTCTTCTTCAGTCTCATCCCAAATCGAAAATCCCAGAAGCCATACCGCCCACCCGTGAATACATTTCTTGCCTTACTCTCCCTCTTTTGATATCTCACCCACACCCTGTCGGGCTCCCGGGACACGACCGCCCAGTCCCTGCCACCCAGTGTAAAAGAGGGAAATGGGTTTTCCACCTCGCCCACCCTCCTGCCGGTTGCCACATCGTACACATCGAACTCCCTCTTGCCGGGGATGTTTGAATGGATACCTCCATAGATAATTGCGCCGCCAATTCCCTCTCCTGGATACAGAAACCCGCTCCTTCCCGTTGTTATCAATCTCTTATCGAGAAGTGCTCCCGTTATCTTGTCCACATCATCATCGCCGACAATGCCGCGAAATAACCGCTTGAGGGCACCTGTGGATGTGCCAATCCTCCTCTTCTGATACAGGTAAGAGAAGGTCTGCTGGCACACAACGGACAGATCAAATGTGTGTGGGGAGGAGAGGTAATCCTCTTTCTGCGCGTCCTGAAACAACTGTTCAAATATAATCTTTTGTATTTCATCGAGATAGACACCGTATGCGAGTACATAATTTTCTCTCATCCTGTTCCCGCGTCCGAGTCTCTGTAAAAGCGATGCGGCATCCCGCGGCGGGGCAATCAGCACAACCGCATCTATATCGCCTATATCTATGCCAAATTCGAGCGTGGATGTGGCTACACATACACCGAGTTTGGCTTTGTTGACGAGGTTTTCCACCTCTTCCCTTTCCCTTCTCGACATACTACCGTGATGCACCCACACATTCCCCCTAAATGGCGGCACAGAGAGCGTCTTAGCCATTTCTTCAGCCTCGTATCTTGAATTTACGAAGAACAGAAGTTTCTTGAGATTTCTCCTCTTAGCCTCACCCCATATCTCCCCCACAAAGCTGCTTTCCTTCAAGAGATGGTATTCAATTACAATGGGTTCCCTCTTTATTGCGACCCTGAATTTCCCCTCTATGAAGTTCCCTCCGATACCCTGCGGCTCACCGATTGTGGCGGACATCACATATATATTCGGTCTCTCTTGAGCGATCTTCTTCAATCTGCGGAGAAGTATACGGAGCTGGTCACCGCGATAGGAGTTGTCGAGGAGATGCACCTCATCTACTATGACTGCATCCACCTCCCTGAATGTGGCGGGATAGCGCGAAATGAGGGAATCCAGCGACTCGGGGGTGGTGATGAGGAACGGCGTTATGCGCCCTTTCCTGAATTCCGGATGGTCTCCCGTGCGTCTCGATATGTGTATGTCAAGATGGTTAAATGCCAACCTCACCCTCCTATAGATATCGTTCACCAGTGCCCTCGTGGGTGATATATAGATCACAGAGAGAACCCTCTTCGGATTTTCGAGCCATCTTTCTACAACCGGAGCAAGTACCGCCTCCGTCTTACCCGTTGCCTTCGGAGAGGATATAACAACATCTTCCCCCCCGAGGATGAGGGGTATTGCGAGCCTCTGGATGTCTTTAAGTTTGCCGAAACTGCCGAAGAACGGCACCCAGGTGCGACGAAGAGCCTTTCTAATCTTGTCGTCTGCCTTTATGTTCTCAACCTCACTCATCTTATAATTTCTGCGTTATTTATTTCGAGCGAAAGGGGATGGGTGGCAACAGTCGATTACTATTTTAGCATAATATAAGGGGAATGTCAAGAAAAAAAATGATCGGCACTCTCCCCGCCTACGGCGGGGCAGGAAAGAGTGCCCCATCCCTGCGGATCCGTATGGACCAAAGCAAAGGTCGGTCACCCTTTCCATCGGATCCTTCGGACAGGGTGACGAGAGTATCGGGGTGACCGACCAGAGTGCCGATAAATTTTACTTGACATCTTGACTCTTTTGTATTATAATGAGTGACACAATCGAAGTCTCCACCCAATCTTCGAACTTCAAGGAGTGGCTAAAACTCAAATGCTCACTCAAACGGAGTGCATACCCTGTATCTTAGACGACCTCGTTGGGGCGATAAAACTGCTAAACCTTCCCCTGCGAGACTCCGAGAGGATCCTCAGCGAAGCACTGCTCTATCTGGGCGAAATTCCCAAATTTCAATTTATCCCCCCTCACCACATTACACGGGTGCATCGCATCTTAAAAAGGATTTCTGGGATAGACCTGCCCTTCCTTCAACTGCGTTATAACTGCAATAGAGTGGGCATTGAACTGGCATCCCGTATATCCCGGGAGTGTGATAACTTCTCGAATTCAGAAAGGTTTGCCTCCCTGGTGAGGTGGTCGATTGCCGGCAATCTTCTGGACTTCCGCACGGCGGGCGCCGGTTACGGATTAGAAATTCGCAATATCGAAAGGATGTTGAGAGACAAGGCAAAAAAGGGTTTACAGGTGGACAATACCGTGGCGCTTTACAATCTGCTGAGAGACGGCGGGAGAAAAGTCCTCTACATTTTGGACAATGTCGGTGAGATTGCAATGGACGGGATTCTTATAAATGAAATGGTGAAACTGAGAAATTCGGTGACCGCCACCGTAAGGGGAGGGGTCATCACAAGTGATGTTACAGTGGACGACGCAAAAGATGTAGATCTTGCTTCATCGGGGGTGGCAGTCGTTGCCGAGGCTTCCGACACCCTCGGTCTCTCGTGGGAAGAGAAAACAAAAGAGATAACCGCCCTATTAAATGGAGTAGATGCCGTTGTAGCCAAGGGGCAGGCAAATTTCTGTGTTTTCTCCGAACATAAGGAAGAGATTCCCGGGAGTATATTCTGCCTATTTACCACCAAGTGTGAACTGGTATCCGGCATTTTCGGGTTCAAAGAGAAGGTTAGTCTCGCGGTCCGGCTGAAGTGAAGTGCAAATGACTCAAAAATTGGTAATTCTCCTTGACTTCACCTTCTCCTGGTATTATAATTAAAGGTAATTATACAAGTTTTGGCACTGACTGGGTGGAAATAGCTACTTACAAATTAAATCCCCATTATGTTTTTTAGGCAGATTACAAGGCGCCTGCCTACCGTCAGGCAGGTTGGCGTTAAGATTTCCAGGTGTTTGAGCGAAGCGAGTTCTGGAAATTAGCCATAAGACNCAGCAATCTGCCGTTAAGAAAAACATAGGGGTGCCCTTTTCTTTTCCATACGGATTCTGCGAAGCTTCGTTTCTTTTGGGCCCGCCCTGTGGAATATACCCTATTGCATGGAGTTCCCCAAATAGAATGCTATCTATTCCACGGGGCATGCAAAAGAAATGAAGAATAAAGACAACATGCCAAGTTATAGGTTCATAACTGAGGACCTTTACACTCATCATATAATCTGACAATTTTCATCACAACACTTTGGGACAATGTCTAAAATTTCAAAGAATTAATGCTTTAGCCTATCTGTGTTAATCTGTCCCGCTTTCTTCGGGATCTCCCGCATATTGCGGGACCTCCAATTATTCTTTCAATCATCAAATCCCGGACGTTTGAAGGTGTGGTGACCGGGAAACTCTTTATCAACGCCCCTGCGAAGTTTATCGATTGCAACCAGAAGTACCAATGCGCCGTCCTGGAGGTCTTCATTCCAGTTATAGATGGCCTTTAAGGCATTCATTGATTTCATGATTCCGATATAGGCAATTTTTGCACTTGCATCCGCATCGCTCTGGGCGAACTCATCTTTATTGATCTCCATTTTGCTTTGCAGTGCACGGTGAATCTTAACCGGTATAAGCGTATGATACCAGCATATAACTTCGTAGTTTGCGGCGATTTTCCTGAGCGTTCCGATGTTACTTTTAGCAGATGGTATAATCTCAACCGTTTTGGCAAGGTCGATTCCCTCTGCCTGTATTGTCTGCCGCAGCTTCTCGAGAAATTTTTGAGCCATTTTGAGGTAATCGCTGGCAGCCTTCATAAGGGGATGGTCATCGGGCTCATAATCTTTATGTTTCTCTTCGGGTAATGCACTGAGGTCGATTCCCTTTTCTTCCGCAAATTTATGGAGTAACTTCAGGGTTTCATCGAAGTTTTCCTTGACATCCTGAATAATGTATTTCCAGTCATAGGGGTCTTCGCCCCTGGCTTTATGTCTTGCGATCCGTTTCTGCTCTTTAGCATATAGAAAGCATCTACGCCTGAGTGGACATCTTTCACACCATCTGTCACAATAGTTGTAGATGCCCGGAATATATTTGTCTTCTTTCATATTTACTTTATCCTTTATCCTTTTTCCTTTAACCTTATTGTAAAACAGTATAACTATGATATTTCGATTTCTTTACCCACTCCTCCGTCGACATACTTCTCGGGATAGTGTGATTTTATATCCGCTTTGAACTGCGTGCAGTGTGTAGCACAGACAAATTCCAGATCCCCGAGTAAATCGAAATCCCTGAATCCATGCAGCCCACCGATAAGGGCATAAGGTTTACCAAACTGCGACGCCGCGTTTAGAATATCCCCAACCCCGGGGTGAGAACATCCCACGATCACGACCACTCCCTTTTCCGTTTTAACGACGAGAGACTGTTCTATGCCCCTGAGTTCACCGGTCGAGAAGATATTTTCGTGGATTTCAAGGGATTCTGTTACTTTAATTACTTCCTTTGCATTACGGGGTGCATTATACGATGATGGAACATATACCTTAACCGGGTTTACTTTGAGAAAGTCTGAAAGTCCACCGGTGTGGTCCCCGTGAGCATGAGAGATAAAAATCTCTCCAATTTTAGCGGGCTTTATACGGAGTTTCTTCATATTATCGAGAAGTATGGCGCCGTTTGCCCCCGTATCGAAGAGTATCCTCTTACCGTACACCTCTATGAAGCAGGAAAAGCCCCAATCAGCCCTGAGGTTCTTTTTCGCCGCTTCGTTATCGTAGACAATGGTAATTTTTATCATAAAACCTCCTTTTGTAATTTTTCATCGAGACTTCCATCGGGCAACATCCAATCCGGATGCGGCTCTCCTTTCTCCTCCATCTGATAACGAATACAACTCTCCCAATCCCCTTTACAATACAGTTCTACTAATTCTTTTGCCAATTTTCCTCCCTCGTAGAATCTCTTCATAGGGCATACCTGATACCACTTGCAGTCAACAGATAGTATCTTGAGTTTACGGTAGTTTCTCACCAATACCTCGCGCAGAGAGATGTTATGTAACAGCGCGGCGGGATGTTGCAGTGGGAATACTTTCCCGTTGTCTCTAAAGAAGAGCTTGCCAAAGACCCCATGAAATCCGGATTTGGGTGGAAGGTTGAGTTCGTATTTCTCAAAGATATATTTAGTTGCGTAATAACCCAACGGGACCAATACATCTGGATTTATCAATTTTATCTCCCTGTCCAGGTACCCGCTGCAGCTCTTAATTTCATCCGGCTTTGGTTTCCTGTATTTTGGAAGCATACACTTTACGAGATTTGTCATATAGAGCTCTTTTCTTTTAATGTTCGCCTCTTTCAATAATTCATCCAGAACCTTTCCGGAGGGTCCTATGAACATTTTTCCATCTCTGTCCTCGTTTTCTCCTGGTGCCTGTGCGATGAGCATGAGTCTGGCATTTGGGTTGCCTTCCCCACAGAGAGCATTTATCCTGGTCTCGGATAATCTACATTTGCAGCATTTCCTTATTTCTTCGTTCAAATCCTCAATTCCCATCGTGATACACTACTTTCCGGGATATTTTCTCTTTTTCCTTAGAATGACTGTATCTCCACCCTTCTGTTTCTCACCTGATAATTTTTTCCGTTGATCTGGGTGAACTGGATATTTCCGGGAAGTACAAAGATCATCTTTCTTTCAACTTTGAATTTTCCTTCTGTTTGCACCTTTATTTCTGCGATATTTCCCTCGGAGCGATAATCAATTTTGGTAATTAAGAACATCCCATTTTGGTAATCAAGGCTTTCCCCGTCGTCTTCATAAACGAAACCCCGTGCATTTCCATCCCCATCTGGATAAATTTTCAGCGTTAAATCCCTTTTCTCTTTTAAGTCCGCCGTGCTTCTCATCTCAAAATCGTATAGTGGAATAATGCTTCCCGCCTTTATAAAAACGGGGATATCAGCAATGGAAATGTCCAGAGAGTATTTGCCCGATTTGTAGGGTTTATCAGTCCATAAATCGTACCAGATGTCTTGGGGCAGGATAACTTCCATTTGGTTTATTCCCCTTTCCAACACGGGCGCTATTAGGATATTTCTCCCGAATAAAAATTCTCTATCGATATCCAGATATTTTCTTCCGTATTCAATGAACAGTGGCTTTACAAGGGGAAGTCCCGTAGAATGTGTATCATAGACTTCGGTATAGAGGTAGGGAAGGAGTTTATATCTCAATTTGATGTATTTTCTGATGATGTCGATGTTCTCCTCAAATACATAAGGTTCTTGAAATTTTGTACCCCGTTCTGTGTGGTCTCTCATAAATGGAATGAATGTTGCCAGCTGTATCCACCTTGTAAATAGTTCTTCGGATGGAGTCCCGGTATAACCGCCTATATCCGCTCCCACATAGGGAACGCCCGATAAACCCAGGTTGAGAGCCATAGAAACATTCATTCGCAGGTGCTCCCAGTTGCTGGTGTTATCCCCCGTCCAGAGGAAGGCATATCTCTGAATTCCGGAGTAAGCCGAGCGTGTGAGGAGGAAGATTCGTTTATTATGTCTCAGGTCGTTAACCCCCTCAAATGTTGCCCTCGCCATTGTCAATCCATAGATATTATGCAAGTATTTATGGCTTGACTTGATTCCATTGTAGTCCATCATCACACCATCGGGCATAGTTCCGTTTGCTTCTGAAAATACGCTGGGTTCATTCATATCGTTCCAGAAGCCTTCGATTCCCAGGTCCAAGAGATTTTTATATAGAGCGCCCCACCATTTTACGGTGGATTCTTTTGTAAAATCGGGGAAGAGGCATATCCCTGGCCATACGGCTCCCTCGTAATAGCAATTCTCGTATTTACAAAAGACATCGTTCTCGACCCCCGTTCGATAAACGGCGTAATTTCTATCCACTTTAATTCCCGGGTCTACTATCGCCACCGTTTTTATTCCCATAGAATTTAGATGTTCGACCATATCTTTTGGACGAGGAAATTCTCGGGGATTATATGTGAAAACCAGGTTATTGTTCATAAACCCGATGTCAAGATATATGGCGTCAACGGGTATATCATACTTTCTGAAATTGTTAGCTATCTCCAGGACCTCTTCTTGATCGATGTAAGAGTGCCTGGATTGTTGAAATCCAAAGCTCCAGAGAGGTGGGAAGTAAGGCTTTCCCGTGAGGTCGGTGTAATCCCCTATGAGCTTTTTAATATTCCCCGTGAAGATGTAAAAATCCAGCATCCTATCATCTACCTTATAAGAATATTTCTCCCTTTTCAAACTAAATCGGGATTTTGCGGGACTGTCGAAAAAGACTCCGTATTCATACTCATCGTCGACGGCGATATAGAATGGAATGGAAGCATAGATGGGATCGGTGTTGTAGGTGTATTTATAAGTGTCCGAGTTATACATGGTGAATTCCCTGCCCGTCAACTCAAAGTCCCCCGTTTTCTCCCCCAGCCCGAAGAATCGTTCTCTATGGTATTTGGCTATTAATTTCAATTCTTTCTTTTTTATATCTCGCCTGATATCAAAAGAACAAATGAGCACATTGGCGCGGCAGACCTCCGTTCTGTAAAATTCCTTTTTTATTCTTATTTCTTTATCCTCAAAATGGATTTTTAAATAGTCCTTTTCTTCTTCCAGAGAAATATTTTGGTTCGTTTTTTTATTGACCACCGCATATGAATGCTTCAATGGCAGCTCATTTGAAAACGAGGTGGAGATGTGGATGACTCCATCATTTACAATTTCCATTTGAGAGAGCAAGTTTTCGTATCTGAGGGTAACGATCCCCTCTTTGACATCGTAGGATTCAAATTTCCCCGAGCCTTGGAGCGATGGATCGCCCTTTGCAATATAATCAAATCCCGAAAAAAGCATTAAAATAAATCCCAGAGCATTCATAACTCACTCCGATTTGTAAAATTTGCCAAGTAGATAAATCCGACAAATTCTCTCCCGTTGTCTTACGAGATTTTATTCGCTATCTCTGTTACCGTTTTTTTGCAATATTATCGATTGAAAATGGGGTTCCCCTTTTTCTAAAGTAATCGTTTTGAAATACAGAATCTCAAAGAAACCCGCCACGACCTCTTTAATTCTTTCGTCGGGGTAAAAGGAAAAGAATCTTTTGGGTGTATAAAAGTCATTTTCCCATATTCCTTCAAATTCAGACCCCCCATATACTCCCATATAGAACAAACCCGTTGGTTTTAGTACAGCCCGGAGACCTTTCAATACCTCGGGGAGCTCTTTCTTGGGTACATGAAGCAAACAGTTTAAAGCCCAGATGGCATCGAAACTTTCCCCAAGGAATCCCGGGTTATAAAAATCCATCACAGATGCTGCAAGTCCCTTCTTCCGACACAGCCTGACCATCTCAGAAGACACATCAGTACTGATTACCTTAAGTCCACTGTCGTTAAAAAATTTGCCATCCCTTCCCGTTCCCGCTCCGATCTCCAATAGAGTTTTTTTCCGCTCATCTTTAAGTAGTGCCAGGAAACGATTCCGCTCTTGAATTTTCCAGGGGGCGATTCCTCTTTTGTCGCGTTCTTGGGCATATCGATCATATATCCTTGAAAAGTTGCTTCTTATCTCACGATTCATAATTCTAAATCCCTTACCCTATTTATTACCCTGTTCAAAAGTTTATTACCCTGTTCGATTCAATTTAGGAGTGACTACAAATCTTTCCCTGTTTTTCTAAATGACATTACCCGTAATCTAACACGAAGAACTAAAATATCAGAGTCATAACTTAGAGTACTCTAAACACAATTCTGTGAATTTCACCAGTTTTTGGTATGTCTGGTATAACTTCCAGCACATGTTCACCTGGTATTGGTTTCCAAACATATTTAAAGGGATATTCCTTCTCGGTCAGGATTGTGCCATCGAGTTTGAAAAGCACCCTCTCTATAGCTCCATCAGTTTCCGCATTGAAGATGATCGCCTGAGCCCGCAGGGAGACCTGTGGATCTATTTTGAAAATATCCCCATCCGTCGGTGTGACGATATATAACTTATCTCCTCCACCGGGTTCTCTGAGCCCGGTATCTGTTGAGTTGTCGTGTTCGGTATGGTGATATGAAAAAGGATAAGATCTGGCCATTTTTTCACTATATTCAGTACATACATTACAGGTCTCGTGTGGCTCCGTGCCCGGGATAAATATCTCGTCAACCACATTCGTACATAATGGCCCCGGGATCTCACCCGAGCGGGCACATACTTTCAAATGGACTAAAGCCGATGGCTCCTCAAAAGCCGGCGGATACGCCTTTCTATGTAGTTCTATCATAATATCCCTGAATAGCGGGGCAGCCCCCGAGATTCCCGAGACCCCCTTCATTGGTGAACCATCGAAATTACCCACCCAGACGCCAACCATATATTTATTTGTGAATCCCACACACCAATTATCTTTATAATCCTTTGATGTACCGGTCTTTGCAACACAGGGAAAAGGGAGATTCAGGGGGTTGTCCTCACCAAATGATTTTATCCTGTTCGAATTATCCGAAAGAATATCGGTGATGATGTAGGCGATCTCCTCCGAGAACAATGCCTTCTTCTGGGTGGTTTCTAACTTTACCCTATTATTGTGGATATCGACTACTTTCATAATTGCTCTTTCCATATCAAGGCATCCCCCTTTTGCAATGGCTCTGTACGCCCTTACCAGTTCCAGAAGCCTTACCTCACCCGCTCCCAACGTAAGAGATAATCCATAAAATTCTGCGCCCTTATCGAGACTTTCAAATTTTAAATTCTTCAACAGATTATACAGCTGCTCGACGCCTATTTTTTCGAGTAAATACACCGTGGGTACATTTAATGATGAACCGAGTGCCTCTTTCAACCATACGGGTCCATTGTATCTTTTGCTGTAATTTTTTGGTGCGAACCGTGAACCATCGGGTAGTTGGAACTCCATGGGGACATCGGGTAAGATTGACGCACTTGTGAATCCATTATTCAATGCAAGGATATAGGTAAAGGGTTTAATGGCTGAGCCGGGCTGGCGTTTGGCTAAACATCCATTTACCTGACCAGCCTCGGGCTCAAAATAGTCCTTTGAACCAATCATAGCAAGTATTTCAGAAGTTTCTGCATCCATGACCAGGATTGCACCCTGGCTCATATTGTATCGCTTCTGGGATTTCAGTGTGGTGACGAGTAGTTTCTCCAGTTCTTCTTGCAAATTGATGTCAAGGGTGGTTACGACGATTTTAGGATTTTCTATTCCCGACCTCTCCAACTCCCCGATTATATAATCGACGAAATGAGGTGCCCTGAAATTCAGTTCTTGTGGTATGAAAGGCAAATCCTCCTTCATTGCAAGTGAAAAACTCAGCGAATCTATCACTTTCTGTGACAGCAATAGCTTCAAAATCTTATCCCTCTCTTTTATTGCCCTGTGAGGGCTTGTATAAGGGTTCAATTTTGAGGGAGATTTTGGTATCACCGCAAGGAGACTCGCCTCACCAAGTGATATATGACTTGCGGGTTTATTCTGATAAAATTTGGCGGCGGCGGCGATGCCGAAGTTCTGAAATCCGTAGGGTGCACGATTAAGATAGATTTCAAGAATATCTTTCTTCTTTAAGTATAATTCCAGCTTCAACGCATATAACATCTCGTACAGCTTGGTAATTATGTTTCTATTCTTGAAGTTGAGCGCCATTTTCGCTGCCTGCATCGTTATGGTTGAGCCGCCGGATACAATTCTACCCGCCTTTATATTGTTCACGAGTGCCCTGGTGAGTGCAATGACATCGACCCCGGGATGAATCCAAAATCTCTTGTCCTCGTGTGCGATGGTGGCTTTGATAACCCATTCTGACATATTATCGAGCGGTGTCCATATGCTTGTCGTATAATCTTTCGACAGTACCTCTCTCAAGGTCTCACCGTTACGATCAACTATCAGGTAAGAACAAAAATCTGTTGGATATAACCTTTCTCTATCGAGCGGCATAACGAAAAACGCGACCAGCCCCAGGCACAGAATGTAAAGTGGAATATATATTTTCTTTACCTTTTTCATTCTATAACGATAAATTTTTGAGAAGTTGAGCCAAATACCTCCGGTGAATACATCTCTTCGGCTTTCGTGGCAGGTAACAGGAATTTCCCCGAAGTGGTTGCTTTTACAAAGTATATCCAGGTGTGTTCATCGGGGAACATGTGTTTTCCAACAAGTATAACCTTATCGTCATAGACCTCCTGGTGGTCAAAGCTGCCCCACCAATGTCTCTTCCTCTTGCGTCTCGCTTCTCGGTATTCCTGCCTCGTTTCTTCCGATTCTGTAACAAAATGGGGATTCACCACCTCAAATCCCGCGGGCAACGGATCATCCACTATGCCGAAAATTCTCGTCTCCGGCACCCCCACATGCAGTATCACTTTGTAAAGTTTTCCGCGTTTGAACTTTTCAACCTTCCTATCGTCCAATGTCAATATCTCTTTCCACACATAAAATCCTTCATCGAAAGCGATTGGACTTTCTTTGAGGGCGTAAATCATCCTGAGCACATAGTAAAGCCTGCCTTCGCCGAGTTTAGATATCCTGATGGGGATGGTGGTATCACTGGGAATGGAATCGAGAGGTACAGAGAATCGCACTGGCGGTCTGTTTGTCCTTCCCTTAAAGAGTTGATTTACAATCTCCCTTTCACTCAGCACGATTTTCGCTGTAAAATCGGGCTCTTCCCTCTCGTATTTCCTGTAATAGGTTTGAAATGCATCAAACACAAACGCATTCTCGTGCGTGGTAGGTCTTGCTTTTCTGGCTCTTTCTTCCACCAACCACTTAATTGCCATGTCCTTGTATGGAAAAGACATATCCAGCTCCGTAAAAGCCTGTACCACAAATGCCGTAACTTTCCCCGGTGACGGGAAGGTCCAGCCTCTATTTTCACTCTCTTCGAAATGTGCTGTGGTGGGCGATAACTTTGCCTTATTTAGAATGATTCGAGATAGCTCGGTCTCAAATTCGTTACCCATACCCAGCTCTCTACCCGCCTTGAGTAGTAATGTCTTACCGAAAACGGAAAGCTGTTCCCTGTGTTCAAAGAGGCGTGAGGCGTATGCCTTATCATAGTCATCCCAGAGGGCGAGTACATAGAGACAGAACGCCTTTGAAGTCAATTTGGCGTACTCGTTGTAGGGATAATTCCAATCCACTTTATCTAATCGTAAAATATTCCGTAGATACCTTTTTCCCCTGATGGTTACATCAGAATCTATTAAATATCCGTTGTCCTTTGCCCTTTTCAATACATACATCGTATAGGCGGACAGATAGGGGGCAGGATAAAGTCCATCTTTATAATAGACAAACCCCCCACTTTTAACTTGATATTCTCCCACCTCATCAAGTACCCCTTGTACAGTGTCTCGTAGCGTCTGTCCTGTTATCGGAGCAAGTTTGAAATCGTTGATAATATCTTCACCCACTATGAGGGGAAATATTTTTGACAATCTCTGCTCAAGACATTCGTAAGGAAAATCCAGTAAAAACTTTATCCCATTCTCCATTCCAGCCAGTATCGAGGATGACAGAAGTATCTCAAGTTCTCCCAAATTTTCGAAGGTGTTAGAGGGCGCATAGATGCTCTCAATTATCGAATCATCGATAGCGGAGAAAGTAGCCACCGCCTCGTTGAATGGGGGATTTTTAACGGGAAGTGTAACCTTCAGCGCATCCTCTTCCTTGCCCATCCTGCCGTTAAATTTGAATGCGGCTTCGCCCTCTCGCTCTGCCTTAAATTTGAATAGAGCCTCTTTGCTCTCGTTCGGTGAAATCATAAATTCGTGACTATTTTCTCCGATGAGTTTGATGCCCTCTGCTTCGCATTCTATACTTGCTATACTGCTCTTGTCGGTTCGGTTGTGAACTACTATTCCCGCCTCAAACTCATCATCCACTCGTGCAAATCTCGGCAATGAGGGAGTCAGGATAAACGGCAGATTAACCGTAAGGTGCGATTCAGCGGAACCAAATTGAGAATTTTTTGTCTGTGCCACTGCCATGATTCGAAACTTCGTTAAATTGTCGGGTAATATGAAAGTTGCGCTTCCCTTACCGGATTCATCGGTTAAAATGCAGGCTTCATAATAAGCAGTTGTTATGAACTTTTCCCGATAAGAGATTCCCTTGAGTCCTCCTCCGCCTCCGTGTTCCTCCCCTTTCTCCCCGTAATTTCTCTCACCTATTATGTGTAGACGCGACTCCACAGTTCTTACCGAGAGGGGCCTCATGCCGTAAAAGTAATCGAATGGTTCGGGCGTTTTGAAATCTATGAGATTTAAAACACCCAGATCCACAACAAACAGAGCCAGTTCTGCTGAATCGACTGGTTCTCCTTTGTAATTATCGACAGTAAAGTTCACGGTCACACTGTCGCCCGGTCGGTATTCTTCCTCTTCAGACCATACACTAACAGCGAGGTGTTTCTCCTTTGCATCCACCTTCAGATTGGCATATCCTATTTTAAATTGTGGTTTTCCAAGGTCTGTCTCCTTCTTTGCATCCCAAGCCAGCTCCTTAACTCTTCCCCGTATTAGTGTTACACCCACATATATATTGGGTAGGCAAGTAGAATCTATTGGGATTTCGATGTAATCGGCATTACCGCGTATTTTCGTAATAAATTTGTTCAGAACGAGCTCCCTCTCCATGGTTACGAGTGCGTTTGTCGAGTCATATGGTGACTTTACAAGTATTCTCGCCGTATCACCGACTTCATATACCTCCTTATCGGGTACAAGCTCTATGATATCGTCATCTCGCATCTCCCACCCTGCAAATCCCCGACCCGTTACATAGAAGTAAATCTTTGTTGATGTTTTCCTGCTCCTTTCATCCTTTGCGCTGGCAATTATGCTGTAATACCCTGGTTCGTCTGGCACGAAGCGAATAAGGGTGGAATCACCGCTGCTATTTACCTGTTTATAACTCTTCTCGATTTCAATGTTCTCGGAAACCCATTCGTATCTTCTGCCAAAACGAGCCTTTTTAATAGAGCGCCATTCCATCCTGATTACTCTTATCGACACATTCACACCGGTTACTTTTTCTCCCGAGGGTTTGATGGCAATCATGGAAGTCTTTACGGTGTCGCCGAGAATATATAGATATTCCGATGTCTTTAAACCGAGTAACAAATTTGCCGGCAAAGCAATCCAGTTTTGCCTGCCCGAAACAGTCCTCTTATTGGACGCTGTCACGGTGGCTTCGAAAGTAATCTTGGAGGGAGCTTTTATATCCTTTGAACTGAGCTTTGCACGGGCGGAGAATAGACCGTCGTCATTCAAATTTCCTTTGCCCGAAGATATTATCTTTCTATCCCTCTCCACTTCGTATTTACCAAATGTATAAGCCTCATATTGTGAATATCTTAAACGATAGTTCCTTTTTCTCAAATTCCAGCTCACCGGTGCATCTTTCATTGGCATACCGAAAAGATATTTGCCGCTTGCCTCTGCCCAAAATCCTTCATCAACGATAAATGTATCCCTTTCTGCAGAGACCTTAACCTCAAACTCCGCTGGTCTGTAAGCCTCTACCCTGAAATGATTGGTAAAATAGATATTCTTTTCCGGCAAACTCACCTTTATAAGGTAGAGACCCGTTGGTGCATCTTCCGACAGCGGCAAATCTTTAAAAAAGCTACCGTATGAATTCAATTTTAATGTGTCTACAAAAATGTCTTCGCCCCGTGAATTTTTAATCCTAATTGGGATACTGTCGATATCCGGTAAAATCCACATTCCACCGCGTTTCTTTCTCATTATTCCCTTGATGTGAACGGTTTCGCCCGCTCTGTACAGCCCCTTTTCGGTAAAAATATATGCCCCATACTCTTCTCCTTTAATATTCCACCTGTACCAGATATTAAATCGCCAGGGTTCTATACCGAAGTTCCACAAGTTTGAGAATACCGCACTGCCTCCATTTTGGAGTGTGAGCCACAGCTCGGGGGCACCGTAATACCGATCTTTTACATCGTATTTCTTCGGCATGAACTTTGCCCATCCCGGGAATTCACACAACCCGTTTTCATTGGATTGTCCTCTCCATAGAATTTTATTACCTCCATCTCTCAACTGGATGTTTACACCTTTCAATGGTTCGGTAGAATTGAGTGATGTAACCCATACAAGGTTATTCTCGGGGGAGTACTTCCAGGTTACGCCCACATCACTTACCATCAAAAAAGCCTTCATATATCTATTCCAGTGAGTACGAGGCGTTTGTCCGAGGTCGTCAAGTTGGATAAAGACGAGTCCGGTATCCCCTTCGAGTATGTCTTTTAATTCAATGGGTAATACGGTCCTTTTATTCCTATAATTCTTGTAGGTATTAACCTTCCAATATTTTCTAATATCAAAAAGTTCGGTGGGCACATATTTTTTGCGTGGCGAGAAGTTAACTTCTTTTATAAAAGGTACCGCATTATCGCACTCTATCCTGGCAAGCTCGAGATAGACGCTATCCACATTCAGGAAGGTAACGGGATACCGTAAACTGCCCCGTGATTCTACGATGTTTACTCCGGTGGGAATCTCTATATATGGTTCATAATCATTAACCTTCAGGATGAACTCGTAATCTTTGTCCAGGTAGTTGTCAAATTTATCTTTCAATCTTCCGCTTATCGTTATTTTATATTCTGAATGTGGTTTGAATGGCAGATCGAGCCAGATACGGTTGGCACTCCATTTGTGTCCACGATATCTATCAGGGATTTCAACTTCGGGTTCGATCTCAATATTTTCTATAAGTTCACTTGTTGATACTGGATTCGAGAAAAACAACCAAAGCGCATCACTTGCCGTAATTTCTATTGGATAGCTTATTAATCTGAATACATTATAAGTATTGAAGGTTATGACTTTTTCTGAGCCCAGTCCTAAGTTTCCATGCTTTGCTGTTAATCCTGGATAGAGGTAAACATCTATCTGTGACTCAACCGGCAAGTCAATTGGTGGTTCGAGAACCAATGTGCGTTCATTTTCCCAATATCTCAAAGGAGTCCTTTCTTTCTCAGAATCTTCCAGATTTCTAACGCGGAATGGTATAATCTCCTTTCCGTATTTAGGATGTACGGGTTCTATGTAGCCACATGATTTTGATGGTTTACCGTGGGTCGCAATAATCTGGATCTCGTCATTAACTTTATCTGGAGACATTTCGAGGTTAAAGTAAAGGTAAATTGTTCCCTCGCAGTCCACAAAATTTTCTCGATGGCGTGGATAGGACTTTAAAAAGAGAGGTCGCACGGTTTCGAATGTCCATGAGGTATCTCTCTCCAACCTCATTCCCGTAAGGGATTGAATTTTGCTCTTATTTAAAGTAACTTTAAATTCTGTGGCAGGCGCGAGAGTATCGTAAGGTATGAATGCAAGAGTTTTTGTACCCAACCATCTGTATTTGCCCGAAACCGGTGGGTCGATTTCCAGAGGCCCTTCTGTCTCTTCCCTCGGTACTGCCCGAAGCGAGGTCATGGGTTGATTGAATCCCACGAGTATTTTAAAGGATTCGCGGATACCTTCGGTAGAACCCACGGGTGATATGTGTGTCACCTTGAGCGGGGCAGTATAAGATGATATAATTGCTTTCCCTATAGATAGAGAATCTTTTGTCTCCTCTCCCTGGTTTTTAAGGGGAGTTAAAATCAGTGTAAAAGCAAGAAATGTTAGAAATTTTATCATACAACCCCCTTTTATATTTTATTACCCAGACCCGTCCCGCCAAAGGCTTGCCTACTGCCAGGCAGGCGGGTAGATATAGAAAGCTAATAGATATCAGAATCAAAAAAGCACAGAGTTTCTTCCTCTGTTAAGAGCTCATATTTATTTTCCCTCTGCCTTAACGAATAGAAATCAGCTCTATCAAAGTTTAAAATTAAAGACCCGACCCCAAGTTCTTTTTACTACTTGTTGGAATTTTATCTACTCGGAACTCTATTTTTCTTTCCAATATGTCTCCCCTCTCTGTTACGAGTTCGCTTTCCCATGGACGTTCACTAACATCAACCCGTATGTGTCTATAGGTACTATAGAAAGAGACGGTATACTTACCAGGCAACAATTTGCCCAAGGGGATTTGACGACCAACAAACACCACGTTACATATTTCTATCATAGGCTCGCTATATTCAAAAGTCGGGTAATCAATATGAATGTGCACATCTCGTTCTTTAATACAAGCCTTGGTGATTTTGATTCGTCGCATTTCGTCAAGTGAACCCCCACTCCATCCAAAAAGGCAAAACACAAAAAGGGTATCCGAAGTCGAATATGTGCGTAATTTTTGCTCATTCTTTCTGGAGGCTAACGACTTGGATAATTCTTCTTCAACTTGAGAGACGATATCTTTCTTCGTTCCTACAAGAAAGAGGGGCTTGGTACTTACTTCAAAAGCTTTAAAGACTCGGTTTTTTTTAATTGGATAAACTTCTAAATCTTTCCAAGCATCATCTTGATTTGGTACGGTATTTTTATCTGGGGTGCTTGTAGAAAATGGTAGTGAAAGCATACTAAATAATACATACAACTGAAATATTTTATTCATCTTAGACATACATAATGCTAAATTTCAGATAAAGTCTTTTATCCGAACAGGTTCAGATATCCTTTTCTTTTTTTATTTGTACCGTGAAAAAAAATTCTTACATTAATTTTAATCGTTGATTCCCCTTCCCTTATCAAAGAGAAATCAGTCCCCGACCTCTCACAGAGTCTTCGACAAAATTTAAAATCAAAGACCCGATCCCAGATTCTTTGATCCCAGATTCTTTTTCCCGTGGGCAAAATTTAAATCAAAGACCCGACCCCAATAACCGCAATCTATAATCTATAACCTGTAATCTGTGATTTGCACTGATTTTCAAAAACTTTCTTTTGCTTTGTTTCTTTCAATCGTTTTTTTTATTCTAAGTAATACCTTTTCTGTGAAGTTATAAAAGTCTTTGCTCTCTTTATCTGAAACGAAGATTCCACCACTGTAGAGATCTATGTTTCTTTTCATTCGCATTGAATTAGCGACTTCCTTGATAGTTTCGTCTTGCAATATCTCACTCATTTTTTCAATAATCTTAATGTGATGACCTGGAATACTTCTTGCCTTAACCTTTCCGATTCTTGCTATCAAGGCAATACCTCCCTTTATCAATGCAGTATAACTATAATTGAATTTTACTTCGGGACGTTCATTTTCCAGAGCGATTTCAAGGTCTCGTAGGGCATTAGTGAGATATTGACCTAATTGTTTATCAGAGAAATCAAACTTGACAAAATATCTTTTCTCGAATCTCGTCATATTATCTCAATTCTTTTCTTTCCCAAAATACCGGTTATAAACGGGTCTTCATTCTCTACTTTGGCATCAAATTCCTCCTGACTTATACTGATGACATTTATTTCTCGATCTGTCAATTTCTGTAACTGAGCAATTTTCTTATGAAGCAACACAGTGCTGTGGTTACCAATTACAATGATGTCAATATCGCTGAAGGCATCCATTCTATCCTCTGCATATGAACCATAAACGAAAGCCCGCTTGATGCCTTTTATATCACTCAGAGCGGTTTTTAATTGTTTTTCAATTCCAATTGTTTTCAGAACAATTCTTTTGTATTCCTTATAAAGTGGATATTTCTTGTTCAGAGAATAATATTTTTGGTTACCAATTATTTCGCTTTTGAAAATTCCCTCCCTTTCAAATTCAGTTAGCTTTTTTACGAGGTTTCGTTTATCCAGCTCCAGACGACGCACCAGCTCATTAACATAAAGACTCTCGTCTTCATGCAAAAAATAGAATGCGAGAAGTGACTGAGCAATTTTAGATGTTATGGAAATCAATTTCCCTCCTGGTGTTGAAATTTACACCTATAAGTGTAACATAAAACACCGCAAAAGTCAAGAAAAAAATTATTTGATTAAGCTGGACAACAGATTAAAAAGAGATTAGTGCCCAACCCCTCGCAGAGTCTTCGACAATATTTAAAATTAAAGACCTGACCCCAGATTCTTTTTCCCTATACTTTGGCGCACAGAAATCAACCCCTGACCTCAAGTTAGCGTCTGTTATCCGTGTCCGGTAGCAAAGAAAAAGAATAAACTTTGAGGTATAACCGCAGACCGAAGACCGATTATTTAGTGCATTTCGTGGGGAAAAATTAAAGACTCGACCCTCATTTTCCATGTCCTGATTATGGTAATTACCGTAATGCGGAAATGGACCTCACCATCATGGTACATTCAAGTGATAATTTCACTATTTCGAAATAGTGAAATTATGTCAATATTCTAATACCGCTATGGAGCGATTAAAAGCTATTTAGGATAACAAATAGTTCATCCCAAGGCGAATGGTCGAGCCTGCCCTCATCGACCCTATGAAGTGCGTGCCATTTTTCATTTAACATATGCACCGTGTTACCCTCCTGACGATGGGCAAACCTAGTTCACCTTTGGCGGGGTGCGAAGTTCGGCAACATCCCTTTTTTTTCTCTACTTGTTTCCCTATCACCTCAACTTCACAATTTTTACTGGCTTATAGCCTTTGGCTTTCAAGAAATAGATGCCCGACTTGAGTTCCTTGTCAATTGTGTTATCCTTTACTACTCCGATTAGCTTTCCGGTTAAATCGTAAAGCTGTAGAGAGCTGTGCCCATCACGGGCTATCCTACAGTAGTGGGTAAAAGGATTTGGGTAAACTTGTAAGTGGGATTTAGAATTTGAGATCTGTGACGTGTTATCCTCCTCTACTCCATATACATTCCCCACTGAATCTGTTTTTATAAAATAAACATCTCCATTTATACCAAATGACTGTGTGCAGCCTACAATTATATAGCCCTTATCATAAGTTTCTTGAACGAAGTAAGCGTCATCAGGTTCTTCACCGCCATATTCCTTTATCCATATGATATCGCCGCGCGAATTTAATTTTGATAAAAACACATTTATCCCAGGAAGCCAGCCTATAGCACCTCCCATGATGTATCCACCATCTACAGTTTGCTGGATAGAGTAATAACCACTACGCTGAGATGTAAGCTCTTCATAGGCTTTAGTCCATATCGTATCCCCAATGGAATCCGTTTTCACAACATAGGGATGCCAAAAGAACCCACTGCATGTCATTTCGTATCCTGCTATTATATATCCCTTGTCTTTAGTTTGGTGAACATTGTGCGCACCCTCGCATATCCATGTTTGTTGTTCTCCATATACTCTCATCCACATTGTATCACCAAGAGAGTCTATTTTGATGAGGTAAATAGCCTGAGTAGTTCCAGGTGAAGCAGTGTAGGAGCTTGTCACACCCGCAATAATATATCCACCATCAAACGTTTGTGCGACAGAGTTAGCCACATCAGATTCTGTTCCGCCATAAGTTTTTGTCCAGATGGTGTCACCATTGGAGTCCACTTTTATAATCCATACATCGCTATTGCCTATACTGTACGAAAATGTATAACCTGCTGTTATATAGCCCCCATCTGATGTACAATCAATAGAATGAGCCGCGTCTGCCTCAGCACCTCCATAAGTCTTTACCCATTGAACACTGCCAGTGTTATCTGTTTTTATAAGATAAACATCTTGTCCACCTGCTCCATATGAAGCTGTCCATCCTGCGGTGATGTATCCATCATCATATGTCTGTCTAACAGAAAAGCACAACTCATTCTCACCACCACCATAGGTTTTTGTCCAGTTAGTATCACCTAACGAGTCGGTTTTGATAAGATAGATATCGAAACCACCCGCACCAAAAGACAATGTATTTCCTACTACAATATATCCACCATCGGAGGTTTGCTGGACACAATTGCCCCTATCATCATTATCACCCCCATACCATCTCTCAAAGGTCATGAGGGCATGGGAGTGCGATACAAGAATAAGGAGCACGAGTGTGACCGAGATACTCGCACACTTCATAATTTTACCTCGTTTTCATGTTGCCGAATTTCATCTAACGGTTTATATCCGAACCAGAGTTCGCCTGCCTGACGGTAAAAATTGGTGTCATAAAAATTGGTAAAAATTGGTGTCAGTTCTCTCTATCCTCCTGTTTTATATGGTGTTACAGCGTGATTTTTCTTGGTCATCTTCTGCGTTGATTTCTTCTCTATAGGATTCTGCGAATCTTGAGGTAAAACGCGTTCTCTACTTCTTGAAATCACACCTCCAAAGGCATATTGCCGATTATTACCCCAATTGCGTTTTGTTAAAAAAATTCCCCCTCTTGTAGTAAGTCCTTAATCTCCACCATAGTTATATCTCTTTTTTCCATTTTTACACTCTTCTTTCACTCTGGAAGACACAACCATTTCCACAGGGGGGTGAACTTAACAGGAGGTAATTCTTTTTTGTCTTTCTCCACCGCTTCATAGTCTTTTGTGATTATAAGCAGGTCTTGACATCTCAGTTCTGATGAAGCCTTCAGGAGTGCCTTTACCTCACGTTTATTTACCTTTGGGTCTTCTATGTTATAACATACCTGAATTAGACGGGTTACATCCAATCCTTCCTTTACCACAAAATCAACCTCTCTCTGCTCGTAATCCCTCCAGTAATAAATCTCCTTACCTCTCCTTTTAAGTTCCACCGCAACCACATTTTCATATAATTTACCATAATCAGACGAAACCTGAAAAGAAACTGCATTTCTCAATCCCGTGTCAGTGGCATAGACCTTGAATGGATTTAACATCTGTCTTTTAACAGAAAAAGAAAAAAAGGGAAGTCTGAAGAGCAGGAAACTCTCTTCAAGGTAAGAGAGATAGGACTTTATAGTATTTATACTCCTTTCTCCCATTGCCCTCTTTAGCGAATATAGACTGGTTAAAGATGAAGTATTTGTAAGTAAATAAATGGCAAGGGTTTTTAGGGTTTCTTTGAACTTTAATCTGTACCTGAAGATTATATCCCTCACAAGAATGTCGTTGAAATACTGCTGAAGTATATCTTTTCTGTCTTCATAAACAACCTCTGGAAGCCCCCCATTGCTTATAAATTCTTCAAGATGCATTTTTATCTTTGCCCTTTTATCAGGAAGATAAAGGGATTCTTCTCTTAAAAGCTCTTCAGATTTGAATCTAATAAATTCCTTAAAAGAAAGTGGAAAAACCCGAAACGATATGTGCCTTCCCGTCAGGACAGATGAATATTCCGAGTTCAAAAGAGAGGCATTGGAACCGCTCACAAAAAATTTCAATCCCTTCTCATACATCCTTGATACCCATTTTTCCCACCCTTTAATATGTTGGACCTCATCCAAAAAGAAATATATTTGCCCTGTAGGGTTTCTGAGTTCAAGGAAAGTTTCATAGATGAAACCCATATCCATTACATCAACAAAAGACAGCCTCTCATCCTCAAAATTGATATAAAAAACATTGTTGGGATTCTCCTTGAGAAGTCCTTGAATGAACTGAAACATAAGATAGGTCTTCCCACTTCTTCTCATACCAGTCAGGGCAACAACATGCTTGTATTCAATATATCTCTTCAGTCCTACACCAGCATCCCTTGGCATCACACGCTTTTTCTTTATTTCCTCAAGCCATTCAATAACTATCCCTTTTATTATGTTTTTATCTATCATTTTATTGAAAGGTTCTCCCCACAAATCTTTCAATACACTGAAAGGTTTTGGCTTATTATAATGCAATTTTCTGCAAAAGTCAAGAAAAAACTTGACAAAAGTATTAACACGGGAGTTCCAACGATTTTCCCTGTCCTAAAAAAATGTATCCCCGGGAAGGACAATTCCTCTTTTGAATACCGCACTGCTCAAATTTGACTGTTAAATTTTTGATTTGAAAACATAAGCAGACCGCACTATCCATTTTTATTTATACATTTCTCTTCTATGCCCTACAGTTACAATGACCACATCTTTTTGGATGATTCTATAGACTACACGATAATCACCGATACGCATACGCCAAAAGCCCTTGTATTTACCCTTTAATTGCCTGCCTTTATAAGGATTTTGTGACAATACCGTTTCTATCTTTTGAATAATCCTTTTTCGCTGTCTTATTTCAATCTGCTTAAAATCTCTCTCTACGCCACTTTTGTACAGAATTCTATATTCCGAGTCTTTCATGCATCTCCTCCGCAGTTATTATAGTATCGTCCTTGTTTTCCCATCTCTCAAGGGCTATCCTGTAAAGCGACTCCTCTTCCAAGAATTCCGCTAATGCCTTTCGCACGAAATATGACTTTGGCCTTTGGGTTTCTTTGCACAACCTTTCTAACTCGTCCTCCATCTCAGGCGTCAACCTCACGGGCAACACCCTTTTGCTGTATACTCCTCTTTTCATCATCCCCTCCTCACATTACATTTTGTATCATTTGTATTACATATTATACGACATTTTTTTCGTTTTGTCAAGAAAATAATCGGACGCAGATGGACGCAGAAAAACACAGATAAATACAAATAAAAATCTTAAAGCAAAAAAACTAAAATCTGGAATATATTTATACTTGTCCATACGGATCCTTCGGGCATGGAAATATAAAGAAAGATTTTCAAAAATCTCTTTTCCGCAGGTCACAGACTCGTCCACAGGATCTGTATGGATATGAGATTCTGTGAATGATCTCTTTAAATCCCTGTTAATGTATAGTTTCCTATACGATCAGGGAAAAAATGCAAAAAATTAACAGGATATGCAAAGTGTAATATTAGAGTAAAGAAAGGAGAGGTAAGATGCAAAAATCAGACTACAGACATAAGACGACAGACTTAAGACCACAAACCTTTCTTGTATCCGCATTGAGGGTGCTTTAAATTCTTATACAGGACTCGCGGGAGCCCTGTTGGGAGTCGGTATCGAGTGTTTTATAATTGCCTTATTTTGTTATATCATATATTTGAAGCTTGTCTGTGACCGTCCGTGTTCGTCCGTGGTTTATTCAATTTTTGTAAGAGATTTTGGCTAATAGTGCCTTGTGTCCCCTTCTCATCATCTCTTTGGCATCCTCCGAACAACGCACACTTTTGTGGTAGAGCACCTCCCCAATCCCGTCCGCCTTTGCCAATCTCTCCTCTTTGGAGAGAAAATAGGTCTCCATTGTGTCGAGTGGACGGGATGTTCCATCGCTCTCGTACTTTATAGTCATATCAATGCCCGCATCCAGCACCTTATGCGCATTTTCTGTCCAGTCGAAGTTCTCAATACCCAGGTCAGGATTTATCCTCAGATGGGCAGCTATGGAAACATCGGGAATTCCTGAGGCTCGCAATTCTCTCGCACATTGAATAAACATCTCTGGCGACATAGCGTTACCGAGGTTGATCTCATAAATAGCCGATTTGCCGTCATCGCGAATATATTCTTTCATAATGTTCGACAACATTCGAAGCTGTATCGCATTCTGCGTTGCCAGGAGCATGGAGATTTTGAATTCCATATTCTCAATATCGCGCGCGTAATAGCAGCCCGCAACAATGCTGGACCAGCTTGGATTCAGAAAGAAGTTGCTCCCCGTATTGACCGCCGCCCGGCTTATGCCGTCGAGATAGACCAGGTGATTGTTGTTGGCAATCTCAATCCCCCCGAAGTTTCCAAAGAAGGTGCCCTGATTTTTAAGGACCAATGCCCGCATTCCGGGTGACGATTCTGTTGTCTCGAATTTTTCATCCGCAATTCTTTCAAGGCGAGCGTAGCATTCATTACTGAGAGGAGTCGAAACGAAATTGGCATTGCAGAATTTTGACCCGACCAGGTTTTCAGTCATTGCCAGGGTCGTTATCAACTCGCCGTTGTAAACATAGTCCTCCGTCAGTGCCATAACCGAAATCATCTCCTTTGGCGCGAGGGTCGTGCCGTCCTCCGCCATACGCCTCAGGCAACTCAATGCAACGGGAGCGCCCTGCCATCCCGATACCTGTGTGGTAACCACACCGTCCTTGGTTACCCGTATATTCTCTTTTCCCAAAAAGTCCTCAACCTTGGCGATTGACTTCGCATATTCTTCTGCCTTTTCCAATGTCTCACCGTAGCCCTTTTCCCTCGCAATCTTTTTCCGCGTTTCATATTTGCGCATATTTTCGATGGATTTCATAATTCCCCGTGCGCCTCCATAAGATTCCTTCAGGGCATCCATCTGTTCTATATCTTTTCTGCTTAACAGATCGAAATGTAATCCCATTTTCTCCTCCTTTCTTATTTGATATGACTTTCGCAAAACAACAACGGAATTTTTTTCCGTTTCTTATTTCTTCTCTTTCAGGGCTTTTTTGAATAACTCCAGTTGCTCTTTGAAAAACTCGTTGTTGGGATTCTTGTTCAGAGCTCTTTCCTCCATCTCAACTGCCTTTTCATATTCTCCAATTTTGTAATATAGAAAGGCCATGGTGTCCATTATGTTGGGGTCCTCTGGGTCGAGTTCCAATGCCCTCATTGCATATTCATACGCCTTATCGATATGCACATCCCTTTGTGCACATTCCCAGGCTATGCCGTTAAACACCGATGCATCATCTGGTCTTTTCTCAAGAGCTAATGTCATCAAGTCGTATGCTATCTCCCATTCCCTTTCAGCCTCCCTTATTTTACCCCCCTCACGGTATTCTTCCTCGAACCTGATGTGGGCTGAGGGAAGAAAGGTAATTTTGTAGAGATTATAAATTCTCTCCAATTCCTCGATGGGCTCTTCGTTATCGTCCACCCTTAAGTCGATGTATCTATCATTGAACCCCGAGTATCCGCCCTTTTCTCTCACAACAAGGAGGGCTGCAGCCTGTCTACCCCTTTTGTCTCCCCCAGCTGCTTGTCCAGCTTTAAGAGCTGCGAGCAATCTCTCTGCAAGGGGGCCCTTTTCTTTAAGGAAGGCATTTGCCGTCTCCTTGACCACCTCTTCTCCAGCGATGATATTACCCTGAACTGTAAAGTTATCTCCCTTGATATGACCTGCCCATTCAAAGCAACTCTCTCCCGTGAAGACCGCCGCATTACCGCGGGAATCGACGATACCCACCTGACGATGAGAATAGTCCTTGTCAGTTGCAAGCAGGCTATCCAAGACATCCTGGGCATTCATGCCTTTCTTTAGCATAGCGAGTCCCCTGGGGCCAAAGGTTGTATTTCCCCATGCCTGAGTGGCTATTGCTCCCACTCCCGCCTCGGCAAATGGAACTGCCGAACCCACTGCCAGGAACTTGGATGCAACCGCAACTCCCCACTCCCCTGCGTCCGGGTCGTAAGCCACGATGGAAAAGGTCGCATGAAGAGAGGTAGCAAGAGTTAAAAAGGCAATGAAAAGCGATTTCATATCACCTCCTTTTGTGAATTTGCCAGGGAAAGAATAACAGGGACTTGCTTGCCCGATGGTAGGCGGGTAAAAGATTTTTAAGAGAGATCATTTCTTGTTTTTTTAAAATCTCGTACAGATCTCGTTAAGGTCCCTGTTGAAAAAGAAAAATTGACAGGGACTTATAAGAGACTTTTGCACAGCATTCTTCGAATAAGAGACAACTAATTCAGACATAAAATCACATACCTAAGACATTAGACTAATTATTTCGTGAATTTCGTGTCCTGATAGAATAGCGTGGCATTCCACAGGATAAATATTTCGTGGGTAAAATTTAAAATTAAAGACCCGACCCCAAGTCAGAATTCGATTATAAAACCGCCGATTATCATCCTCCCGTATTGATAGATTGTATCTTTCGTTCCATCATCGTTATATTGATAATTCCAGATGTTGGGTATATTGAATAGGTTCTCTATCTCAAAATAACTTCCCAGACTCAAGCTTCCCAGAAACCACCTCTGCTCAAGATGCAAGTCAAACCTCGTATAAGGAGGCATTCTGGTTGAATTAAATGATTGTTCTTCATCAACGGTCCATTTTTGCCATTCGGGATGGTATGTTTTTGGGGTATAGGGTTTGCCGCCTATATATCTATATCTAAATGAATACTCACTTACATCGGCGGGGACAATGGGTACAAAGGTAATGAAATTATACCACCACTTGCGTTTCATTTCTTTAAACCATGTTAATTCTTGAAATTCCTTTCTATAACCGGCTATAAGAGTAAAGACATTGCGGAAATCGAAATCCCAGGGATACTCATTTTCGGGGTAACGGGGGTCTTTCATCCTTGCAATTGAATACGAATAACTTAAAGTTCCCCATAAATTTTGCTTAACCTTCTTCTGGAGGAAAAATTCAATCCCCTTACAATAACCTTCTCCTTTATTCACATAGACATGAGCCCAATCATTTGGGTCGGGTGTTGTATAGGCTTCTGGTATGGGTACATCTTTATATTCTTTGTAATAGGCTTCTATTGTCCCCTTCACATCCTCTGTGAACAGGTGCTCAACTCCCACTATATATTGGTCTGTATACTTACTTTTAAGTCGAGAATTCCTCTCATCATAAAGGAGCTCGTACCACTCTGGTGGCTGATAGCATCTACCATAAGCAACATTGAGATGTGTATCTCTTAAGAGGTTAAGACTGCCTCCTATTCTGGGCGATAAAAGGCGATTTTTTGTATAATCAAGCCAAGTATATCTCAAACCCGCGGTTAGAGTGAGAAGTCCATTTATCTTTTGCTTATACTGGATATAACCACCGTATCTGTAGGAACTGGTATCCTTTTTTACATCAAGTCTGTAGACATAATCTGTGGTATCGATGACTGTACCCGTTTCGGGGTCGTAAATAAACAGGGTATCTGGTTTTTGCCGTGTATCGTAATTTATCTGTGGATTTTTGAGATAGAAACCAAGACAAAGCTCGCTTTTGTCTTTAGGTTTTAGTGTTAAATCATATTTTACGCTATTTTCTGCCTCTGTTGCATAGTTGTGATAAATCTCCGTCTTGTTAGTATCTGTTACATAATGGGCCCAGTAGTTGAGAGTTCTTGAAAATGTAAGGAGGGAGTATCCATTTTTAAAGAGCGATTTCAAAGTGCCTCCAAGGGTATATTGATGTGATTTTGCATCTATTGTTATATCCATCGTAGAGTGATAAGCGGATGGTTCTTCTTCTATACATATCCAGTCATTTCCGTAAATCTCGTTGATTATCAGCTTGTGGCTGCGGGATAAATCATAAACCATTTTCCCCTGGATGCTGTAGTAGTTGGGAACGGCAGTTAATCCGAAACTTGATTTTATGAGTGAGAGAAAACTCCTATGGGCTGAAATCATATAAGCACCGTTCCTTATCGGACCTTCAATGCTTCCGCCCGCACCCGCCATTCCGATATCAAATTTCACATTTAGTCTATCCCTTGATGGGTCTCTTAACTTAATATCCATAACCGAAGATGTCTTATCCCCATATCTTGCCGGGAATGCACCCGCTATAAAATCAATGTCGCTTACAAACTCCGTGTTTATAATATTTACGGGACCACCGCCCGTTCCCTGCCATCCAAAATGATTGGGGTTTGTAATCTCAATATTATCCACCAGAAAGAGGTTCTCTCCATAATTTCCTCCCCTCACGATAACCTCGTTATTCTGGTCGGTCCCCGATACCACCGCGGGAAGTGCCTGGACTGCCCGTTGAACATCGTAGCATCCACCGGGCTGCGAGATTATCTCTCCATAATCCATCTTTCGGGAGGATACAATTGCATCCTTTGTTTTTTCAAAGAAACTTGGCTTTACGGTGATTCCCTTCATCTGGATGGGTTCTTCTTCGAGTTCAACCCTTAAAAAAGTGGACACACCCGACTTCACAACGACCCTGTTCTTGATGATGGTTTTGTATCCCATCATAGAGAACTAGACATTATAAACTCCCGGGTCAAGCCCCTCAATTCTGAAATATCCCTCCTCATCTGTAGCCGCTCCTCTGGTGGTTTCGCGAATTACCACATTTACTTGTGGTAGAGCTTCTTGCGTGGTTTCATCGACAACCCTGCCCGTGATGGAGCCCGCGGAACAAAAGACGAGAGAATACGAACCTATAAGGGCAATAAATATTCTCAACATGTTTCCTCCTTAATGTGCAAGGCGACTCATATAAAAAAACAAGGATAAAGTATAAGAACACACACAAGACCGAGGACGAGGGAGTGCATCGGCTTGCCGATGCAGATAGAGCTTATATTATTTGATACAGTACTATCTGTAATAATTCATCAATTATTTATCAATGACATTGGATTTGCGGGGTGTGAGTTTATGTATATCCCGAGATGGAGATGGGAACCGGTAACCCTACCCGATGAACCAGCATAACCTATTAGCTCTCCAGCTTTCAGGGTATCTCCCTCACCAACCAGAATACTATCGAGATGGGCATAATATGTGTGTATCCCGAGTCCGTGGTCTATTATAATGCACCTCCCGGAAAGATAATGATATCGAGCAAGAACAACTATTCCATCATTACAGGCTCTTATCTCGTCGCCCTTTTTTGCCCTCAAGTCGACACCAGTGTGGAATCCCCTCTCTGTACTATTCATAATCCTCTTAACACCGTAAGGAGAGGTTACCGTAACATTAGAGAGAGGGGGGATAAATTCTTCATCAAACAGGGCACGAGGTGTAACTTCTGAAAGTACAACCACTGTATTTTTCCTCTCTTTGGTTATCCTTTTTGCTGTTTTGGGCGCATATTTCACCATTGTATCTGGCACGGATAATGTTTCTGCAGGAAATTCCGTTGGGAGAACCGATAACGATACGGAGTCCATCCCAGCTTCAAATAGCACTTTAATCCAGTATTTTCCGGGTACTGTGCCATAGGGAACAACGCCAAAGCCAAGGGAGACGGTGTCTCTTTTTGTAAATCTTATTGTGTCGTCAATAAAAACCGCTTTAATATTGTTCTTGTTTGATGAGACCCACACCCTGAATACATCTCCCACATTCACCTCTGGTGGTGTGATGTGGAGCGAGATTATGAGGAATATTAAAGTCATCTTTGGGCGAAATCCACAGTCGAGTTTACCTCAAAAGCCACATACACAAAGCAGATATGGGTGCTATAAATAAATTATCCTCGACTCCAGGTAAGCTCTCTACGAAGGTAGCTACCAGGGCACCAATGATGATTTGTAGTAGTGAAATATCGTAAAAAATCATCACGATAAAGCCCGCCAGCAGGCAGATGGAGAAACAACCCAATGAGCCCTCCAATGTTTTACCGGGAAATGTCTTAACCCGTGGAAAATTCAATCCAACGAGCTCGGCGACAAGGTCACCCAATGTGAGGAACAATAGAGATAATCCGCCGATGCCCTGTGGAAATACGAGTATGACAAACAGAGATGCAATTAAATAAAAGGTATAACCAGAAAGCATTCGCGTCGGTTCACCCTTCTTAAGCAGTATTTTGAGTCCCCGCATTTTATGCAGGTCCGGGCGCAATCTGCGGGTAACTTCAAAGACGATAAACAACACAAGCACTACTGCAGTGAATCCACCAGCTAATTTCCTGGTATACCCCAGATATAACAATGGAATAAATGTAGCGCCCAGCCTTACAAGTTTCCTTATAAGTTTGATTTTTACAACCTCTCTGCCGTGTGCCTCCACTTCAGATTTAATCCCTCCCACCCTAACTACCGCAATTACGGACGCAACTATTAAATATACGCATATAATTGCAGTGAGGATGGTGTAAGGATTAAAACCTGCGTGCCAGATGATTAAGGGCACAAATGCAGGAAAACCACCAATCGCTGTAACATTTACCGACCTCGTGACCCAGTAGCAAGCGATCACAAAGAACAAGAAAAATGCAAAGGGTACAGCCGAATCCATTGTGAGGTGGTTCTTTATTATTATGATGAGCAAGTAGATGAGTATTCCATAGGCAGTTGCGGCACCACGGCCACCCTTGAATTTCAAATAGAAGGGGAGGATATGTCCGATGATGGCGGCAAATCCACTTGCCAATACAATAATTGTGGGTACATTTAAAAACTGGGCGATGAATATTGCCAGGACGCCCTTGAACATATCAAATAGCAAGGTTACAACACCGGGAACGGGCCCCAAAACCTTAAAGGCGTTCATCGCGCCCGCGTTTTTGCTACCGTATTCCCTTATGTCTATACCACGAAATACCTTACCCAGGATATAGGCCGTAGAAATTGCCCCGAGCAGGTAACCTATTATGATTGCAAGAATTGAATTAAACATATTAAGCTACTGCATATTTTACGAACACGGTCTATGAAATGCGTTCTTTGGTTATGCTACTCCGCTTTACTCTTCGATGTGGAATTCCTCGGTTCTGATGATGGTGTCCCGTGATACTACCTTTACACGCCATTTTCCAACCCATTCCTTCATAATTCTCTTCGAACTCCATGTTCTCCAGTGAACTGGTCCCACCTTCAGGGGTACTTCAGCCATCTTTTCGTCGTTGTGATACCAGATGTGTAGAATCGAGGTTGTATCTTCTGCACCTTCAATAACTGTAAAACAGTAAACCCGTGCTACCGTATCTACAAACACAGTGTCAGCACCGAGGGGTTCTCTGTTCTGGACATCCGTGCAGAACTTCATATCCGTAACCCGCAGTGTGTCTTCTGCCCGTGCGTAGGTCATGCCTCCACATATTAAGACTGTAGAGATTATGCATAGGAGCAAGCTTTTCCCGCCCATTTTCCCTCCTTTGTTATTTATGGTTATGTCAAGAGCTTAACCACAAAGACACAAAGATGACGAAGAACCACAAAGAAATAAGAATTTATTCAGAGGCATACTTGGTGTCTTTGTGCCTTGGTGGTGACTTCTTTACATAACCACGGAGACACAAAGTCACAGAAATATGTGAACCGTAGACCGTATTCTTTAATCTAAAATCTGCAATCTAAAATCTGTTTACTGCCTACTACTTACTGATTATTGTCCCCTCCTCGGCTCCGAGATGAGACCAACATCCTCTATGCCCGCAGATTTTACAAGGCCTATTATCTCCATCACAAATCCGTATGGCACATTCTTATCCGCCTTAATATATACCTTCTTCTTTGAGGATGCGAGGATGGGAACGAGCTCTTTGTGTGGTTTTTTGATTTCTTTGCCGTTTATAAAGACCTTTTTTCCTTTCGTTATGCCTATGGTTATCCCCTCATCTCCTTCATAGGTGGCAACCGCCGTTCTGGGTAATTGTATGTCAATGCCCGATTGGAGTAGTGGTGCTGAGAGTATGAATATTACAAGTAGGGTGAGGCTCACATCGACAAGCGATGTAATATTTATCTGCGATATGCTGCGGCGTTTACTTATCATTGGTAATGGGCAATTTGGCGGGATGGTCACTTCTCATTCTCTCTTCTGTCTCAGATATAAAGTTGTCTATCTCATCCGTAAATTTCCTCACCCTGTTGGAGAGGTAGTTATAAAATACAACGGCGGGTATTGCAACACATAGACCTATTACAGTTGTTATCAGTGATTCCGCTATCCCCGGTGCTATTACCATTATGTGTGCGGAACCGTATGTCTTGATGTCGATAAATGCCCTCATTATACCCCATACGGTTCCAAGGAGTCCGAGAAATGGACTTACTGTAACGATTGTGGCAAGAAACGGAAGCTGTGATTCAAGTCTTGCAATTTCTTCTACTTCACCCCTCTGCATTGCCGATTTCGTATTTGCAATGAGGGTCTCCTTCTTGGAGGACTGTTGCGCAACCTCCCATCCTTTCTGTAATACCCTTGTGATAGAGCCGTCGAATTCCTTTGAGATATTATATATACGCTCAAAGGTCATATTCTCGGCCAGGATATCGAGGAAATCCCCGTTATCTTTGGCGTTTCTATTGAATAGTCTGTATCTATATATGAATACTGCCCATGACCAGATAGAGAGAGCAAAAAGGACTATGACAACAGTCCTACCCACCCAGCCCGATGTGATAAAGGCAGAACCAAGTGTTGTTTTAAGTAGTATGTGTAACATATACCTACTGCCTGCCGTTAAACTTCCTTGAGTGACTAATGCTCAATATCCAAAGACAAAAGACCGAAGACCACAGACTAAAGACTGATCAGACATTCGACATTAGAAATTAGATATTTACTGCTTGCCCTCCTTTAAGAGCGCTGCTTCGGGTGAATCCGGGTAATCTCTCGATAGTCTCTCAAAGTATTGATTTGCGGATACTGTATCTCCCATAGTCTCGTATATTCCCCCGATCTTGTAAAGGGCAGTGGGAGTCTTCTTACTCTGGGGATAGTCGCGTGTAACTATATCGAAAGAGTTAATGGCTTTTATGTAATCACCCTTTTCAAAGTAGCACTCCCCCAGAAGGTATCTTACCTCATCGAGCTTTGGAACTGAGTGTATATATGTGAGAAAGCCCGATACGGCAAGATCATAATTACCCTGTAGATAATCAGAGTAGGCGATCGAGTATACATCGGAAGGAACGGATGTATCCCCCTTCTGTGTGATAGATATGCCCGATAGTTCGTTGACAGCGTTTCTGGTGGATTCTACATCATCCTCAATTCGGGATAGGGCTTCACCCTGTTGTGCCCTGAACCTTATAATAAGCTCTATCTCCTCTCTCGAAAGACTGTCAAGCTGGCTGATTCCACCCTCCATTCTCCTGTTGCTCTCCTCAATGTAGTTTAATTGTTCCCGGATGCGTCTTGCCTCGTTTCTCACGGCGCAACCGAAAAGCAGGGGGATTACAAGCAAAACTATGAGCTTAAATCGCATAAGGTGTTAAACACTGAGAAGAAATGGAGAATCGGACACCGATAACTGATGTATAACTTTTGTGTTGTTAAATTACTTAAGTACCGCAAATTCTGCCCTTCTATTTTTTGCCCAAGCCGATTCGTTGTGCCCGGGGACGAGCGGGTTCTCCTCTCCAAAGCTTATAACAGAGATTCTTTCCTTCTCAATACCAAGTCTTATGAGATAATCTCTCGCCGCAGCAGCCCTCTTCTCCCCGAGTGCAAGGTTATACTCGTTTGTTCCCCTTTCATCACAGTGTCCCTCTATCCTTGCCCTAACCTCGGGATATGCCTTCAGCCCCTCCGCGTTTTTCTCAAGAATCTTTGTGTCGCCAAGTCTTATATCATATTTGTCAAAGTCAAAGTGAATCCTGGAGAGTTCGAGGGGTATCTTGACAACTTCCTCTACAGGTGGTATTGTATCCTCCTTTGCCACAACTTCTTCTTCTGGTACTACGACTATCTCTTCTTGCATTTTTGCTTCTTTCTTTGCACAGCTTACAAGCACAATAAGAGATATTCCCATAAGTGCAAGTTTCTTTATCATGTAACCCTCCCGTTGAAGATGGACAATATCAAAAAATAAACCAAATAAAACCACGAAGACACAAAACACACGAAGAACCACAAAGAACGAAGAAATAAAATAATTTTCCTTGGTGTCTTTGTG
>JGI24025J20009_10000254_pt1 | contig 41660 bp, 42 predicted proteins | sample Cruoilmetagenom3_FD_20009 | JGI IMG/M metagenome (IMG submission 20009)
TCGCGTCGAAGATTCCGAGCAGCATGTTCTTTTTCTAACGGCGGGAAGTAACAGGGTCGACGCCCAAAAAGCGGCGCTTGTTTGCGGGCGCAAGCTCACGCGTGCTGATGCCGCGAGCATTCGCAGCTATACCGGGTTTGCTATAGGGGGTGTTTCCCCGTTGGGCCACCTAAACCCTGTCGCCAAATTTATGGACCAGCGCTTACTTGATTTCCCCACAGTTTGGGCCGCCGCAGGCACGCCGAGCCATGTGTTCAAGATTGACCCCAATCTGCTGCTCGAAAAAACCCGCGCCATTTTGGCTGACTTTACTGAATAGCTCTACTGAACTTGCGCCAAAACCGAGCGGGCTGCTCTGACGCCCGGGTCGAGGCCACCACGACCAAGTGCGTCTATCGCCTGCTGGCCAACCGATATCTGCGCGGCTCTTGCGTCTGGGCTCTCCAGCAGCTTGGTCATCTCACGCAACAGGTTTTCAACCGTGCAATCACGCGGTTCAAACTCCGGCACCGCTTTACTGTCCGTCAGCAAGTTTACGAGCGTGAAAGAGGGCGCAAGCATTGCACGGCGCATAATTAGGGCTGTTAGCCAGTTTGTTTTGTAGCCAATCACCATAGGAGTCCCGACAGCCGCCAGTTCGATCGAGACGGTCCCCGAGGCGGCCAAAGCCAATTCGGACGCTGCAAAAACGGTTGTTTTCAACTTGGCTTCCGGCAATATCAGATCGGCTGACAGGCTTGATTTCTCCAACAACTGTTCCAGAGGTTTTTGCAAATGGAGCGAGGCAACGGGAATAACAAAGCGAAAACCCGGCCCCAGTTTCTTTGCAACTTCAAAAAATATAGGGGCCAAGCGCGTGATTTCACCGAGCCGGGAACCGGGAAGGAGGGTTATGAGCCGGTCGGTTCCGAGATTAAGCTGCGCCTTCAACCGATCGACTTCGCCAGTATCAGGAACGGGTTCCGCTACAACCGGGTGGCCTACAAAGTCGCAGCTCATCCCCTCTTTGGTCATATAAGGTGGCTCGAAAGGCAATATTGCCAATACATGGTCCACATGTTTTGCCATCTTTTGCGCCCTGCCCGGCTTCCACGCCCAAACCGACGGCGCAACATAGTGAATGATTTTTCCATCGAATTCTTGCCGAAGGCGCGCAGCCAGACGGAGCGTAAAACCAGGGGAATCAATAGTGATTAAGGCATCAGGTTTTTTTGCCAAAACATCTTGCGCCGTTTCGTGAAGGCGTTTTTTCAAATGCCGATATTTTGGCAGGACCTCAACCAAACCAAAAATCGAAAGTTCACTCATTTCGAAAAGACTGGTCAATCCTTCGGCCTGCATGAGCGGGCCGCCGACCCCAAAAAACTCAACGTCACCTGAGGATTCGCTTTTAAGGCCCCGCATTAGTGCAGCGCCCAATCGGTCACCAGAAGCTTCTCCCGCGACCAGATAAAACCTCAACGCACCCAAAGGAACAGCCCCAAAGCGTCCGCGCGCGCGATCGTCGATTCCCGGTCCAATATTATTGTTTCCCCGGCCTGCACTACCACCCCCGCCAACCCGGCGGCGGCTACAGCGTCGAATGTATCGGGTCCTATCGCGGGCATATCCAGGCGCATATCTTGTCCGGGTTTTGATCTTTTGAGCAAAATGCCCTTGCTACCCTTTTTATCCGGAAGTCGCGCCGGATTTGCGGCCACAAAGCGTAACATCGCATCGGTGCCCTGAATACTTTCCAAGCCAAGGCACAGCCCTTGTGCAACAACCGCACCTTGCCCAACATCGACATTCCCCAAAGCGGAAACAATCTCTCTAGCGCGGTCTGCGTCTTTTTTGTCGTCTTCCGTCGGTTTTTTCAGGGTCGAACAACCTTTTTGCGCCAAGAGGTCCGGCAAGGCCTCATGGGCACCAATAATCGTGAATCCTTCAGCCTCGAAAAGCGACGCCACAATTTTTAGGGTGGAATTATCTCCACCCTTTAACGCATTCATCACAACCGGTGCCAAGCGCAATCCGGTTGCATCGAACTTCAGGGGATTGAGCCGCGGTCGGCCCATACCGCCGCCCATTGTCACCAATGTAATCCCTGCCTTTTTGAGCCCTTTAAATAGCTTGCCGGGTTTTTCAAAAGACGCTTTCAGCATCGGATGGTCCGCAACCCATTCGAGATCTATACCGTCAAATTGTACAACCAAATAGGGTTGTCCTATGGTGGCACAGTTTTCGGCAAGCAATTTGGGAAGAACCCCGCTGCCAGCGATAATTCCCAAAGGTTCCATTATTTGGTCGCTGGCGTACAGAATGAGCGTTTTGAATCTGACAGAATAAATTCAAGAATTTCCCGCACCATTGCATTCTCTGAATTTTGAATCATTTCTTGAGCGCGCGCTTTCATCGGCTCCTTTCCATCAAACAGCTCTTTGTAAGCCGCTCGAATAACAGAGATTTCTGCCTTGGGAATGCCACGTCGCTTCAACCCTACAAGGTTCAATCCAGATAATTTAGGGCGCTCCCCGACCACGGATCCAAATGGTATAACATCAGCGACAACCATTGAAAGTGCACCAATGATGGCACCTTCACCAATGCGGACAAACTGATGAATACCGGCCAGCCCGCCAATCACGACGCCATCTCCAAGCTCGACATGGCCCGCCAGTGACGCGTGATTGGCAACCACCACGCCATTCCCAACCTGACAATCATGGCCAACATGAGTGCCAAGCATAAACAGCCCGTCATCGCCAATGCGGGTTATACCGCCCCCGCCGCGCGTACCTGGATTGATCGAAACGCTTTCGCGGATCATATTACGAGCCCCGATCTCCAATTTTGTCGGCTCGCCCTCAAATTTCAGATCCTGGGGTTGAGAACCGATAGAGGCAAAGGGCCAGATTTCGGTTTTCTCGCCGATAGAGGTGTCACCAGAGATGGCAACGTGACTATGCAGCCGTACGCCCTCCGCCAAGCGAACATCCGGCCCGATATGGCAAAACGGGCCGATCTTGCAGCCACGGCCAATCTCGGCCCCGCCCTCAATTATGGCGCTCGGATGGATACTCATTCGTCTTTAGGAATAATAATCATTGCGGTGAATTCGGCTTCTGCCACCAAATTTCCGTCAACGATACCTTGGCCGGCAAATTTCCAAACCTTGCCACGCTTTCGAATTAAATCAACGTGGAGTTCAAGCTGGTCCCCTGGTTCAACCAGTTTTCGAAATTTTGTGGCTTCAAGAGACATGAAATAGACAAGGGGATTTTTGCCAGCAAGATCGAGCGTTTCAACCACCAAGGCCGAGGCCGTTTGGGCCATTGCTTCTACAATCAAAACGCCGGGGAATACCGGTTTATCGGGAAAATGCCCCTGAAATATATCCTCGTTGATTGAAACATTTTTAATACCAACCGCGCTTTGCCCAAGCACCACATCCCGCATTTTCTCGATATAGAGGAACGGATACCTGTGCGGCAGAAGCTCCTTCACGCGATGAATATCAAAGGAAAGCGGTTGGGTCGGCTCTTCACTCATTTTCGGGTCCTATCAAATTTATCATTTCTGGCGATTCACTGTAAACTTGGTCCAGCAACTCAATCGCCTCACTTGTAATATCCAGATTGCGATCAAACAAGAGCACTGACCGGCGATCAATTATAGCGGTGGCACTGTATTTCTGCATCAAGCCCGCTAGAACCGGAGCAATTACCTGAAAAAAGGCACGGCGGCGGGCTTCGATGTTGGCAATTAGTGTGTTGTCGCTTGCCTCTTGCTCACTTCGTGCATTCACAACTTTTTCATCAAAGGCATCGGCGAGCAGCCTAAATTCATCAGCGGGTAGCGTGTCGCGCAACTCGGTTAAGGATTGTTCTTCCTGTTCAAACGCCGCACCAATACGGCGCCCCACTTCCACCAAATCATCCTGTTCTTTTTGCTCAAGGACCATAATATCTTGGCCTAGACGCGTACCCGAAAACAATGCATCTTGATTGACGATCAATATACTGGTGGGCACAACCGTCGGAAATTCCTGCGGTTGGTTGAAAATCGGGAAGTCTTGGCCCACGACAATACTCGCCCAAAAGGCAAGTATTATTGATAGATAATGCTGTTTTCTAATCAAAATGAAGTTTTGACCGACACGCTGAATGATTGCGTCACGTCGCCTACCTCAGTTTGGAGAGGATTCGCCCAATTGAACACCAGGGGTCCAATCGGTGTATCCCAGTAAATCGCAAAACCGGCGGCCGAGCGTAGATGCGCACTCGTGTCGATCGCGCCACTGGCCCCAACCGGCGTTCCGTCCATTCCCCAAACGGAGCCTGCATCAATAAACAGACCACCGCGAATGCCTAGTTCTGGCGGAAGCCCGACAGGGAATGTTGCATCCAGCCTTGCGACCGCATAATAGTTGCCGCCCAAAGAGTCGTTCACATCAGCGAGCTCATCTCTGGGGCCCAAACCACCCACGGAGAACCCGCGGAATGAGCTGCCACCAAGGAAGAACCGATCGGTAATCCGAGAACCGCCACTGCCTAAGTCGTAGAGCGCTCCACCTTCTACATCGGCCGAGAATACAAGCGCTTCGTCAAAAAGNTTAAAGTACCCTTTGGCGCGCGCGGTTGCTTTTGCATAGTTGGCATCACCACCAATGCCTGCATATTCGGCACCGAACCGAAGAATATAACCTGCAGTCGGATCAAATGCAGAATTGCGGTTGTCATGCGTAAGCGCAATCCGAACCGCTGAGCGAACCACAGTTCCGACTTCACCTACAATAATTGGGGAAGCATCAACACCCGGATCTCTAATTTCTTCTGAAACAAGATCATAGGTAAATGACATACGGGTGGCGTCGTTCACCGGGAAAGAAAGCGTCGGGCTAATACCAAAGTTCGTGGTCTGGAACGAAGATTCGTCCCGATCATTTTGCCGGTAGTAGACATCAAAACCCGCCGCTAGATCGCGATCAAAAAGATGTGGCTCCGTAAACCCAAAACTCGCAACTTTGGAAGATTCACCGTAACTCAGAGACAGGTCAAACCTTTGGCCGCGCCCCAGAAAATTGCTTTCGGCAATGCTAAATGTGCCTGAAAATCCGCTATCGGTGGAGTACCCGGCACCAAAGTTAAAGGAGCCGGTCGCCTGATCTTCAACATCAACTTCAATGATAACCGATTCAGGCGTTGAGCCCGGCGTTGTGTTCACAGATAGCTGGGAAAAGAACCGTAAAGATCTGAGCCCGCCTTCCGCCTCACGCATTTTGCGTGGGTTAAAAGCGTCACCTTCTGCAATTTCGAACTCACGGCGAATGACACGATCAAGTGTCTGCGAGTTCCCTCGAATATCAATACGCTCAACATAGACGCGGTTGCCGTTTACGAGCTCAAAACTGATATCAACAGTTCCATCCGCTTCGTTCTTGGTGATCTTTGGAATGGCGCGTAAGAATGGAAACCCGAGCCGCCCAGCCTCCTCTTCAATTGCTTCGACGGCATCTTCAACTTTGGAAGCTTTATACGTGCGGCCAGAACGAATCCGCGCAAGCCTGTCGAAGTCTGCCGGGTTGACTCCTGCGAGCGTTGTCGAAACCGACGTTTGTCCGAAATCGTAGGATGCCCCTTCACGGACAGAATAAGTCAGGAAAAACCCATCTCTATCCAAGGCAAATTCAGAAAGACCAGCGGTAACCTCAACATCGGGGTAACCACGCTCCCGGTAAAAACCTAGGAGCGCTTGCCGGTCCGCATTGGCCCGCTCGCTGCTGAAGCTGTCGGAACTATATAAAATATTGAGGAACCCTGCTTCACTACTTCCAATTGCGCGCCGCAATCTTTGGTCCGTATAAGACTGGTTGCCGACAAAATTGATACTCTCGATCTGGTCTGTGCGGCCTTCCGAGATTTGAAATACCAGATTTGAGCGGCCGTCTGGCAGTGGAATGATTTGGGGTGTGACTTGCGCATTGTAGCGGCTGTTTTGCCTGTAGGCTTCAGCGATGCGGCGTGCATCTGCTTCAATAGTAGCGCGATCAAGGGGGCGGCGGGTTGCCGACGTAACAATTCCGGCCAGTTCCTCGTCGCTTAACTTCCGATTGCCTTCAAAATTAACGATCCCGATGGTCGGGTTTTCAACCACTGCGATAACCAATCGGCCCGCTGCAGCTCGTATATCTACGTCAGAAAACAACCCGGTCGCAATAAGTCGCCTCAAGGCCGCATTGATATCAGCCGCGCTGATGGTTTGTGACAAATCCAACCCGGAAAACGAAACCACTGTCTGATCGGGTACTGAACTGTTCCCCGAAACAAGAATCGCAGAGAATCGGCTGGCAGATTGTGCAGAGGTTTCACTAGGAACAACGGACGCGATGGTTGCGGCACTAACCCCCAAAAATAGTGAAGCCAATAAAGAGCTTACACGAGCTTTTTGAAGTAACTTATCACTCATAATCCGTCCGCCTTACGTCAGTATTCCGGAGTAAATCCGGTTAATGTATCACTTGAGCGTTAAAGTCGCATAATGTCGTTATAGGATGCAAGTAGCATCATAGACAGGATCAGAGCAAAGCCTACGGCCATCACTGCTTGCATGAAGCGCGGGTTTGGGGCTTTACCCCTTATTGCCTCATAGACATAAGTCAGTAGGTGCCCGCCGTCCAACACCGGAATTGGGAAAAGATTGAGCAATCCTATGGCTGTAGAGATCACAGCTATCAAAGAAATGAAACTTAAAACACTGGTTTGCGCCGTTGCGCCGGATATCTGGGCAATGCCAATCGGCCCCTGAAGGTTCTTAACCGAAATATTCCCTAACACCATGTGTTTGAGCCCGTTAAGCGAAGACTCCATAACGCCAAAAACCCGTGATACACCAAACTCCATAGCGGTGAAAATTGACGGCGTCTTGGTTGCGGGCGAAAAGTACAATTGGCCGTAAACGCCAATCAAAACCCGCTGGTCAAAACCACCTTCACTATTTGGGAAATCTCGCAATTCCGGTGTAAGGCCCAGATTGAATATTTCCCCCGCCCGCCAGATACGAAGAGTCACCTCGGAACCTTCTGAAGCCTCAACCACAGCGCGCAAATCGGCAAAACTTTGGAGGGGTTCACCGCCAGCAGCCAGTATAATATCATCGGCTTTGATACCCGCTTTATCTGCCGCACTCAAAGGCTCAACACCGGAAACAAGAGGGATGTAGAAATAGGGAACCGAAAGTGAAACCTCGTCTTCACCGCGCAATATCCGTAGGTTTTGATTGCCCGTATCTTCAATTTCGCTAATGATTTTGTAAAGGTCGGTATAGTTGCTTACTGGCTGATCATTTAACCCAACTATTATATCACCGGTTCTCAATGAGTTTTCATATGGCAGCGGGGTAATTTCTCCCACCGTCGGGCGCTCAAGCGCAACCCCTACCCAAAGCGACAGACCTGTAAATATAACCATCGAAAGAATGAAATTTGCCACGGGTCCAGCCAGAACCGTTAATGCGCGACGCCAGACAGTTGCGGCAGGGAAGCTGCGGCGGCGGTCATACTCATTCATGCCATCGAGTTCAGGGTCAGCACCACTGCTCGCCGCATCCCGATCTCCCAAAAACTTCACATATCCACCCAAAGGCACTGCCGCGACTTGCCAGCGGGTGCCACGCTTATCTGTCCGTGACCATAACACTGGCCCAAACCCAAGCGAAAAAACCTCGGAGTGGATCCCCACCCAGCGGCCGACGATGTAGTGGCCGTATTCATGAATCGAAACCACGATTCCCATAACCACAACAAAAGCCAGAATGGTGAGGGCGGGCCCTCCGACAACGGGAATGTTTGCAAGCCAGTCCATGTCAGCTCCTCAAATTAGCGCATCCACAATTCTGCGGGCTTCGGCATCTGCCGAAAAAATCTCGGAAACCGAGCTTTGAACAGAATCGCGGGTAGGCTCTAGATGGGCATTATACAGGGTTTTTTCAACCAATGTCGCCATATCCAAAAAACCGATACGCCGACCAATAAAAGCATCAAGCGCCGCTTCTTTAGCCGCGTTAAAAATAGCTCCTGCATGACCGCCCATGCCCAAGGCTTCACGCGCCAATCTCAGAGCCGGAAACTTTGTTTCATCGGGACGGCTAAAGCTCAAGTCCCCCAATTCAGCAAAATTCAGGCGCTCAATAGGGTTTTCGGCGCGCTCGGGCCAGCTTAAAGCATATCCAATTGCCCCCCGCATATCAGGGCTACCCATATGGGCGATTATCGAATTATCAATATACTCGACCATTGAATGTACGATCGCTTGCGGGTGAACAACCACTTCGATTTGGTTGGGGCTACAAGAAAATAGGTATTTAGCTTCAATGACTTCCAAAGCCTTATTAAACATAGAGGCGGAATCGATTGAAATGCGCTGGCCCATGTCCCACTTGGGGTGTTTCACCGCTTGCTCAGGGGTAACGGGGCGCATCTGTTCGACCGTAAAATCTTTAAACGGGCCGCCACTTGCGGTTAATATCAATCGGCGCAAGGCTTTCCGGTTTTCTCCATTCATGGCTTGGAATAAAGCTGAATGTTCGGAATCTACCGGCAATAAAGTGGTCCCATGCTCAGCGCACTGCGAAAGGAGCAGGTCACCCGCACAAACCATGCTTTCTTTGTTGGCCAGTGCCAGAATTCCACCATGTTCGGCCAGCGCCATTGATGTCCGCAACCCGGCAGCACCAACTATGGCAGACATGCCCCAATCCACCGGGCGCGCGGCGGCTTCGGCTATGGCATTTGCCCCCGCTGCGGCTTCGATTCCGGAGCCTTGCAGTGCGGCACGAAGGTCTTCCAACCTGTCTTCATNCGCGGTAACCGCGATTTCAGCCCTGAACTCAATCGCTGTTTTGGCCAGCAAATCAATGTTTCCAGCACCGCTCAAAGCGACCACATTATACGCGCCTGAATCCCGCCGGATCAGATCAAGCGTATTGGTGCCGATGGAGCCGGTTGCGCCGAAGATACTGATTTTACGCTGCATTCAGGTAACCTTGATTAGGTTCAAGATCAGGTAAAGACTCGTGGCCGCCAACATGGCATCAAACCGGTCCAGAAAGCCGCCATGGCCGGGGATCAGGTTGCTCGAATCTTTGACACCGGCCTTTCGTTTCAACCAGCTTTCAAAAAGGTCTCCGGCTTGGCCAGCCATCGCCAGCGGGACCGAAAGCAATACCGACTCCCAAAAGCCCATCGTGCCACCGAGCGCCCAATATACGAACCCGACACCAATAGCCAAGACCCAGCCACCTATTGTGCCGGACCACGTTTTCTTGGGTGAAATCGCAGGCCAAAACTTGGGTCCGCCAAATGTCCGCCCCGCAAAATAGCCCCCAACATCGGAAGCGATCACAACCCCGAACAGCCATAAAATCGGGCCGAGCCCCTGATTTTCACGGGTTACTACCAGTGTGGCGAGAGGCACCGCCAGATACAGCATGCCAAAGGCGATCCAGATCGGGCGTTTGTGTTTGATTTGAAGCAGAATAAAAGAGGAAACCACGATTGGAATCAGGCCAAAGAATATGCCGAACAAGTTGGCGGCTATCACCGCGCCAGTGGTTCCGGCAACCATGACCCAAAGGCCCATGTCTTTGTTGCTGGCGTCGGTCAAAATAAGTTGCCGGTATTCCCAGCTCATCAAGCCACCAACAACCACGAGCAATGCCACAACAAAGCCGCCGCCTTCCCAAAACACGAGCCCGCCGATTGCTGCCAGCACCACCGCAGAGACGATGCGGACAAGAAGGTCACCAAATTTGGCTGGCGGCTTTGGGGAGGGTTGTTCGGGTGTATCTTCCATTAAACTTGCATAATCTCGGCTTGCTTGGCTTCAAGCGCCGTATCAATCTTCTTGATAGCGGCGTCCGTGATATCCTGTATCTCGTCCTGCCAAACCTTCTGGTCATCTTCCGACATACCGTCATTTTTGGCCTTTTTGATCTGGTCCATGCCGTCTCGGCGCACATTTCGCACCGCAATTTTGGCATTTTCAGCATATTGTCCGCCAAGCTTGGCCATCTCTTTACGGCGCTCTTCATTGAGCTCGGGAATCGGCAGGCGCAAAATAGCGCCGTCCATAACTGGATTGAGGCCAAGACCGGAAGTTCGGATGGCTTTATCCACGGCCTCAACCATGGATTTATCCCAAACGTTTACGGTCACCATGCGGGGCTCGGGCACGTTGACGGTAGCCACCTGATTAATGGGTGTGCGTGAGCCGTAGGCTTCTACATGCACGGTATCGAGCATCGAAGCCGAAGCACGCCCTGTGCGCAGTGACGCGAAATCACGCTTCAGGGCCACCTCGGCACCATTCATCCGCTCTACAAGGCTATCAATATCAATATCTATGTCGTCTGACATGGCAATCTCCTATCTCTAACTCGGTATTACGGTGGTATAGTTGCCTTGGCCAGACAAAATTCCAACAATGCCTTCCGGCGCGTTCAGGTCAAACAGGACAATCGGCATCCGGTTATCGCGCGCCAACGCGATTGCAGAGGCGTCCATGACTTTGAGATTCTTCTGCAAAACCTCGTCATAGGTGACTTCGTCATAGCGCTTTGCATCGGGGTTGGTTTTCGGGTCGCTGTCATAAATACCGTCAACCTGTGTACCTTTATACATCATTTCGCAAGACATCTCGGAAGCTCGCAAAGTCGCAGCCGTATCGGTGGTAAAGTAAGGGTTGCCGGTGCCCGCTGCAAAAATACAGACCCTGCCCTTTTCAAGGTGGCGAACCGCGCGGCGGCGAATATAGGGCTCGCAAACCTGATCCATAGGAATGGCGGATATCACGCGGGTGAAGATGCCAAGCGCCTCCAGCGCTCCCTGCATCCCCAAGGCGTTCATGATGGTGCCCAGCATTCCCATATAGTCTGCTGTGGTGCGCTCCATTCCCTGCGCGCTCCCCGCCATGCCTCTGAAAATGTTACCACCGCCGATAACAAGGCAGATTTCGACACCTGCATCATGCACTTTTTTGATCTCTTCGGCGATGCGCTCGACAGTGGGCGGGTGGAGGCCAAACTGGGTGTCTCCCATCAGGGCTTCGCCCGAAATTTTAATGAGCACACGTTTATAAAGCGGTTTGGCGGTCATTTCCCCATCCGGCATGGCATCGATTCTCCTATTTTGGCTGCTCGCGCAAAATGGCCTAAATTCTCCATCGGGGCAATGGGAAATAGGACCCAAACGCGAGAGTCCGCCGATAGAATAAATTCGCTTTTTGCGAATTCCAGCGTTGTTTGCGGGTATTACATATGTTTTCATGAATCCAGTTTAAGGCAGATGAAGACTCTGATTCCGGTAACAAAGGCCCTTCCCATGCTCAGATACACGACTTTCGCCCTCGCCGTATTGCTAACGCTCGCTAGCCTTGCCTTGGTTTTTATATCGCCCTTGTTCTGGATAGCGTTTGTGTTTTTCGGCTTTTTCACGCTGATCGGTATTCGGGACGTACGCCAACAGCGCCACGCCATTTTGCGAAACTATCCAATTTTGGGAAACTTGCGCTGGATCCTTGAGTCCATCCGCCCCGAAATCCGGCAATATTTGATGGAAAGCGATAGCGATAAAGAGCCCTTTTCACGTGATGATCGCTCGATTGTTTATCAACGTGCCAAAGGGGCGGAAGACAAGCGCCCCTTTGGCACGCGCGAAGACGTATACGCCGCCGGCTACTCCTGGATCACCCATTCTGTCCTCGCGCGGGATGATCTTCCCTGGGATTGTCGAGTGAAAATCGGGAACGATACCTGCAAGCAACCGTATCAGGCCTCCATCTTCAATATCTCGGCAATGAGTTTTGGTGCGTTAAGTGCCAACGCCATCTCAGCCCTTAACCGAGGGGCCAAGCTGGGCGGTTTCGCCCATGATACCGGCGAAGGCGGTATTAGCCGATATCATCGGGAGGGTGGCGGAGACCTGATTTATGAAATTGGAAGCGGTTACTATGGGTGCCGAAATGAAGACGGAACATTCAGCGCTGAAAAATTTGCGGAACAGGCAGCCGATCCGCAAGTTAAAATGATTGAGGTCAAGCTTTCGCAAGGGGCCAAACCCGGCCATGGGGGCATGCTGCCTGCAAGCAAGATTTCAGAGGAAATCGCGGAAGCACGCGGCATTCCGATGGATAAGGATTGCCTCTCACCCGCGACCCATTCAAAATTCTCGACACCTTCGGAGTTTGTTCACTTCCTGCAAGAACTGCGCGAACTATCCAATGGCAAACCTGTGGGGTTCAAACTGTGTGTTGGCCACAGGCGCGAGTTTATGTGCATGGTCAAAGCCATGCTCGAAACCGGAATTGTGCCAGATTTCATTGTGGTTGATGGCAAGGAAGGCGGCACGGGCGCGGCCCCGCTTGAATTTGCAAATCATATCGGTATGCCCTTGGTTGAAGGGCTCACCTTCGTTGTGAATACCTTGGTAGGGGCGGGCTTGCGCGACCAGATCAAAATCGGGGCCGCCGGGAAGCTGGTAACCGCATTTGATCTCGCGCGGGTATACGCACTTGGTGCCGATTGGGTCAACTCGGCCCGCGGATTCATGTTTGCAATCGGATGCGTACAGGCTCAAGCCTGCCACACAAACCACTGCCCTGTTGGGATTACAACGCAAGACAAGCTCCGCCAACGCGCACTGGATGTCCAAAGTAAAACCGTTCGTGTGACAAACTTCCATAGGAACACCCTGGAAGCCGTTGCGGAAATGATTGGTGCGGCCGGTCTAAACGGACCTGAGGAATTGCAGCCTAAACACCTGATGATTCGTCAGAAAAACGGGCAGACAATTTCCGGTGCCCGTGTATATTTGAGAATGAAGCCCAATGCATTGATTGACGATGATGTCGAGATCATGTCGGAGTCATACCGGGTGCCATGGAACAACGCCCGAACTGACAGCTTTCGGCCATTTGAGGGCATGGAGAGTCTTGAGTATAACTAATGTTGAAATCAGATTTCGAAACCGAAAGAACTTCGGTAACTAGCTGGAAAAGCGCACTCGCCGACGAGACATTGCGAAATGAGCTGGTTGATGATTGCAAAAGAATTTTAACGCCCAAGGTCTTGCGACATCTTCCGGATTCTCTAAATGTTTCCGCCCGTTCAGAAGACATCAACCAATGGATCGATGCACGAGATGCTGAAAGCACCGTGTTAACGATCAAAGAAAAAACAACGTCGAAAATGTTGGGATTTATGATATTGGCGGAACTGCCGCAGCACGATCCCCTTCAAACCGTTCATCTTGGTTATTTCTTTGCTGAGGAGAGTTGGGGGAAAGGTTATGCCACAGAAGTACTGAGCGGATTAATCGCCCACTTAACGCCCCAAGAAACCCCGGTTCAACTGATGGGCGGTGTGGAAAAGAGCAATCTTGCATCGGCCAAAGTGCTGCTCAATGCAGGTTTTGTGATTGATCCCGAAAAGTCGGACAAAATTACGGATATGTTTGTTTACGAATTTTAGGCCGGCTTTAACTCAAAAAAAGCCCCCGCAAAGCTTTGCGGAGGCTCATCTTGTTTCAAAAGTGGGTCGGATTAGCCGCCCATGGTTTTCGCAACTTCAGCTGCAAAATCCTCTACCTTTTTCTCGATGCCTTCGCCAACGGCGAGGCGCACGAAACCGGTGACTTCAGCACCAGCCTCTTTGGCCGCCTGAGCCACGGTCACATCGGGGTTGATCACGAATTTCTGGTTTACCAGCGTGACCTCCTCGAAGAATTTGCGCATCCGGCCTTTGATCATGTTTTCAATGATGTTTTCAGGTTTACCGGATTCCCGGGCCTGCTCGGTCAGGATATTTTTCTCGCGCTCAATCATAGCTGCGTCGAGGTCGTCCTCGTTCAGCGATGCCGGATTGGTGGCGGCTACATGCATGCAAATCTGCTTGGCGATATTTTCATCGCCGCCCTTAACAGCCACAAGAACGCCGATCTGGCCCATATTTGGGGCCGCAGCGTTGTGCACGTAAGAGGCAATGATGTCACCCTCGAGGCGGGCCATGCGGCGAACCGTCATGTTTTCACCGATGGTCGCAACTTTATCGGTCACAACTTCGGAAACAGCCTTGCCGCCCATGTCAGCCCCTTGCAGAGCGTCTACATCAGAAACGCCTAGAGCAGCAGTTGTGATGCCCGATACCATTTCCTGAAACTCTGCGTTTTTAGCAACAAAGTCGGTTTCTGAGTTCACCTCAACCGCAACGCCAACACCGCCAGAAACGGCAACGCCCACAAGGCCCTCAGCCGCGGTGCGGCCAGATTTTTTGGCAGCTTTTGCCAAACCTTTGGTGCGTAGCCAGTCAACGGCGGCTTCCATGTCGCCATTGGTTTCGGTCAACGCTTTTTTGGCATCCATCATGCCAACGCCAGAGCTGTCACGCAGCTCTTTCACTTGTTTTGCTGTGATCACCATTTTGGCTCTCCTATCAAAATTCGATTGTGCGCGGAGCCCCTGCCCCGCGCCTCTGTCTTAGGCTTCTGCGGGCAGTTCTTCGCCTACAGTTTCGTCCATCTCGCCGATGTCAACGCCGGCTGCGCCGAGCTGTGCGGCCATGCCGTCAAGCGCCGAGCGTGCGATCAGGTCGCAATAAAGCGCGATGGCGCGGGCGGCATCGTCATTGCCCGGGATCGGGAAATCAATGCCACGTGGATCGGAGTTGGTATCCAGAACCGCGATCACAGGAATGCCAAGTTTTTTGGCTTCGGTGATGGCGAGGCTTTCTTTGTTGGTATCAACCACAAAGATCAGGTCGGGGGTGCCGCCCATTTCGCGGATACCACCAAGAGAAGCCTGAAGTTTGGCCTGCTCACGGGTCATGTTCAGGGTTTCTTTTTTGGTAAGACCTTCGCCGCCATTCTCAAGCGCATCGTCATATTTTTTGAGACGCGAGATCGAGTTGGAAATGGTTTTCCAGTTAGTCAGCATGCCGCCGAGCCAACGGTGGTTTACGTAATACTGGGCCGAACGCTCAGCCGCATCAGCGATGGCTTTGGAAGCCTGGCGCTTGGTGCCAACGAACAGGATCGAGCCACCTTTGGCAACGGTTTGCTGCACAGCATTAAGCGCGGCGTCAAGCAAAGGAACGGTTTGGGTGAGGTCCATAATATGGATGCCGTTACGGCTACCATAGATATACTGGTCCATCAACGGGTTCCAGCGGTGGGTTTGGTGACCAAAGTGAACGCCGGCCTCAAGCAGCTGGCGCAATGTGAACTCAGGAAGAGCCATTGGATATTTCCTTTCCGGTTTAATCCTCGGCAGGGAGTTGAGGCTTTCGCCAACCGGTGGACCTATCGGGGATTTCTCCCCCGAAGGCCCTAAACCCTGCCTGTGGTTTCAATAGCCGCGCGTTTAGAGTAATCCGGTACTTTCCGCAAGCGCCTAAGTGGAAAATCACCCAAATTGAGCAATTTTTGTCGATTTAGGATGACGAGGGCCACGCATTTGTCTATCCAAGGCCCGAACAATGGCGAAGAGTTAAAAAATGAACGATGGGTTTACCCGAATTGAAGCCAAGGATCTGAGTTATTCGAACTCGTTTCCTTCGCCTAAGCGGCATTTTGTAATTCGGTGGGTGGAAAACCTGACCGGACGCATTACGATTCTAAAGCTCGTCAAGACGCACCAGAATGAGCCACCGCTACCCGGGAACTTTTGGCGACAAGCCATGACCCGCATGGGAATCAACACCGATATTGGTGAAGAAGCGATGGCACACATTCCCAAGAAAGGCCCCTTGATTGTGGTTGCCAACCATCCGCACGGATTGGTGGACGGCATGGTGCTTTGCGAGATTGTCAGCAATGTGCGCGACGATTTCAAAATCATGACCCGCGCCTTTTTGGCAAAAGTGCCGGATATTAATGACCGGATGCTGCCGGTGGCATTTGACCACGAAGACGATGCGATCCGCAAAAATGTTCAAGCCCGCAAAGACGCGCTTGAACACGTAAAATCCGGTGGATGCCTAATTTTATTTCCGGCTGGCCGCGTCGCACATAGCGAAACACTGTTTGGTGAAGCGGTTGACGCCGAATGGACCAACTTTCTGGCCCGACTGATTTCACGCGGCAAAGCCGCAGTTACGCCCATATTTTTCCATGGGCAAAACAGCCGGATCTATTTAATGGCCGCAAAGCTTTCGCCAACCATGCGTCAAGGATTGTTGATGCACGAGGTCGCACGTTCTCTAAATAGCGACATGCGCCCTATCGTCGGTGATATGATTTCCTTTGAGGAAATGGAAAGCCTGGGATTACCTCCGAAAGAAATGGCGGCCCATCTGCGTGAACACACACTTGGTCTGGCTGGCGAGTAAATGGCACAGGCGCCGGTTCTCTGCATAGGTTCGGCCTTGTGGGATATCATAGCTAGCGCCAGCGCGCCCATGGAACATGGTCGCGATATAGCCGGAGAAATTCGCCGGCAACTGGGGGGCGTAGCGCTGAATGTTGCAGTAGCCCTTGTAAGGCAAGGGCAACCTGCTGCATTGCTCTCCGCAATTGGGAACGGGCCGGAAGGGGATGCGCTTATAGATGCGCTCGAATCCGAAGGCGTGGATTGCCGGTTTATCTATCGGTCAAGTGATCCAACCGATTCCTATCTGGCCATAGAACACCCAAACGGCGATGTGTTTGGCGCTATCGCGGATTGCGCATCTCTCGAACGTGCGGGAGATCAAATCTTTTCTCCCCTCCTTGACGGCCGTCTTGGCAGACCGACGGACCCGTGGCCCGGGCGCGTGGTAGTAGATGGAAATCTACCCGCTGCATTGATGGAGAGTCTTTCATCACGTTTGGAATTCTCAAACTGTCAGCTCTCGATCGCTCCGGCCTCACCGGGGAAGGCCGACAGATTGCGCTCGGCTTTGAGTGGAGGCAAAATAACGTTGTATGTAAACCTTGGCGAAGCTGAAATTCTTGCGGAAAAATCACTCGGCAATAGTGAAGAAGCCGCATTAGCGCTCATTGCGCTGGGAGCCGCCCGCGCAATAGTCACCAACGGCCCGCGAAATGCGTGTTTCCATGATGGAAACGAAACCGTTTCCCTAACGCCGCCCAGCACCGACTCACATAGCACCACCGGCGCGGGTGATGTATTTATGGCCGCACATATTGCTGCGGGTGTTCAGGGCGCCACGCCAAGAGTGCGCTTACAGGAAGCGATCAACGCCAGCGCCCGCCACATAACACGGAAGTTGACATGACCGCCCCGCTAAAATTCTCCGAAGAAGTCTCCACCGCGCGTGCCCTTAACAAGCCGGTCGTCGCGCTCGAAAGCACCATTATCACGCACGGTATGCCCTACCCGCAAAATGTGGAGACCGCCGAGCTGGTCGAATCTGATATCAGATCAGCGGGCGCGGTTCCTGCCACAATTGCGATTATGGACGGCAACATTCACATCGGGCTGGAGCCGGATGAACTCCACAAATTGGCGCAAGCCAAATCGGTAGCAAAGCTAAGTCGGGCGGATATTGCGTTTGCATTGGCAAACAACCAGATCGGCGCGACAACGGTTGCGGCCACAATGATCTGCGCGCATTTGGCGGGTATTCAGGTTTTTGCGACGGGAGGTATTGGGGGCGTGCATCGGGGGGCCGAGCAAAGTTTTGACATATCGGCAGACCTCGAAGAGCTGGCGCAAACGCCGGTAACCGTGGTTGCTGCGGGCGCAAAAGCCATTCTTGATCTTCCGAAAACAATGGAAGTGCTTGAAACCCGGGGTGTTCCGGTAATTGCATATGGTCAAGATGTTTTACCGGCATTTTGGTCTAGCACGAGCAGTTTGGCAGCCCCACTGCGTGCCGATACGGCGGCTGAAATTGCAGCCAGCCATTTAATGCGCGCCCGGCTTGGGCTACCGGGAGGGCAGCTCATTGCCAACCCTATACCTCGTGAATCAGAAATAGCGGAATCGGTTCTGGAGCCCTATATCGAGCAAGCGCTCTCGGAAGCAACGTCTCAAGGTATCGCGGCGAAATCGGTTACACCTTTCTTACTAGCGCGAATTTTTGAACTCACAAATGGTGCTTCTCTAACCGCCAATATCGCGCTTGTTCGCAATAATGCGCGGCTAGCGGCGGCTATCGCCAAAGAATTAATCCCTGCTTAATGCTTGCATGGGCCAACCTCAGCGCTTAACTCTTGATTAAGGAGCCACTTGAGGGGAAAAATGGCCAAGAAAGTAAAAAGAAAGCCGAAGAAAGCTTCTGTTTTTCATCGCCTCCGGACCAATTTTTTTACCGGCGCGGTTGTTGTTGCCCCGGTAATGTTGACTTCCTATCTCATATGGTGGGCGATCAACCTTGTTGATGGCATGATCGTGCCTTGGGTTCCCAAAATCTATAATCCCTCAACCTACCTCGGTGTAAGTATCCCCGGGTTCGGCGTGATTGTGTTTTTGATCTTCACTTCTGCGGTTGGCGCCCTAACCAAAGGATTGTTTGGACGGCAGCTTTTGCGACTCGGCGAAAACTTCGTTGATCGCATGCCCGTTGTGCGGAGTATTTATAATGCGCTCAAGCAAATAGCAGAAACCGTTTTAAGCCAGAGCAACAATTCATTTCAGAACGCTTGTGTCATCGAGTATCCGCGAAAAGGTATTTGGGCGATCGCTTTTGTATCGACCAATACAAAAGGTGAGGTGCTCGAAAAAATGCCATATGACGAAATGCTTTCAGTCTTTCTGCCGACCACGCCAAATCCGACTTCCGGATTCCTCCTGTTTGTGCCGCGCCAAGATGTCGTATTGCTGGATATGACCGTGGAAGAAGCTGCGAAGTTGATTATCTCGGCCGGGTTGGTAACACCACCAACCAAGGCTGAAATAGCCGCCGGGAAAAAGCCAGTTCCTGCTAAATGATAGCGGCTGCAACCACCGGTTTTCTGACCTCATTTGCCCTGATACTGGCGATCGGCGCGCAGAACGCCTTTGTCCTCCGTCAAGGCATTTTGAGACAGCATGTGTTTGCCGTTTGTCTGACCTGCGCTCTTTCTGATGCGATTTTGATTGCTCTTGGCGTTGTCGGCTTTGGCGGATTGATCGCGCTATTTCCCAACTTGCCACACATAATGCGAATCGGCGGGGCCGTGTTTTTGCTTACTTATGGCACCTTACGGTTCTGGGCAGCGTATCAGGGCGGTGAGCACCTGGGAAAGGCCAAGTCTTCGGGAAACCGGCGGTCAGCCATATTTACTTGCCTCGTTCTTACATGGTTTAATCCGCATGTTTATCTCGACACGTTAGGGCTCATTGGCGCAGTTTCTACTCAATATGAACCACTGTTGCCCAAAACCAGCTTCGCCATTGGCGCCATATCTGCTTCCTTTTTGTTTTTCTTTTCTTTGGGTTACGGCGCGAAGTTAATCTCACCATTTATGCAATCATCCAAGGCTTGGCGCATTTTGGATATCCTTGTCGGATCGCTCATGTGGGTTTTGGCGCTGGGTTTGATTCTCGAATCGGGTATATAAGAATCGTTCTTCGTGTATAAACTCGCCCCACTAACGTGAATGAGTGTCCAAAATGTCACACTCTTAACGTTGATTCTAGGTTTTGACTCTAAGATATCCATTTATAACGCTTTTTTTAAAAAATTCACTTGGCTGAAACGGTCTGACGGAATATAAAGAACTTACTGCTCGATAGGTTTCTTGCCTGTATGAAACCTGCCTCAAGACTTAGCGCCCTCCTTGTGAGGGCGTTTTTTTTGCGCAGCACATCTGTCATAAAACTGACACAGCAATCTCATATAGTGACTACCTTTCAGTGGGGGATGTTATGAACATACTTGTTTTGTGCACAGGAAATTCAGCGCGTTCAATTATGCTTGAGAGCATATTTAACCACTACGGAAAAGGTCGGGTAACCGCTTTCTCGGCCGGATCAAATCCCACGGGTATAGTGCACCCAAATGCTCTTGCGTTGCTTTCAGAAAAAGGGCTTCCAACCAAAAGCTTGCGTTCAAAAAGCTGGGATGAGTTTTCGCTCGCAGGAGCCCCTGAAATGGATATGGTTATTACCGTTTGCGGCAATGCCCGGGATGAGGTCTGCCCTATTTGGCCGGGCGCACCCCTAACCGGCCACTGGGGGATAGACGACCCCGCTGCGATTACCAGTTCACCGAAGGCAACTCGTGCCGCTTTCGAAGTCGCGTATTCGGTATTGGAGGCCCGCGCCAAGGCTTGGCTCTCGCTCGGCTTTGAGGATATGGCGCCAGAAGACCATCAGGCAGAAATCGACCGGGTTGGAGATTCTATGCTTGTGATGTAACCCACAGAACCACAGCATCATTTTTGCTGGTCGAAATCATATTGTGGCCCATTGTGGCATCGTAATAAGCGCTATCTCCAACAGATAGCCTTACAGGTTCATAAAACTCTGAATAGAACTCGACCTCGCCCGCAAGAACGTAAAGCAGCTCTTCGCCATCGTGGCGCACCCAGCCATCAAAATCGTCAAAATGCCGGGCCCGCACGGTGGCGCGGTAAGGCAACATACGTTTATGGGAAATATCAGCGGCAATAATTTCATGCTCATAGGTTGCGGTTACATGCGCGCGCCCTTCCCCGCCGCGCGTAATTGACCGGCGTGCCAGCATCTTGCCGGACTTTGGTGGTGTAAAAAGCTGAGGTACCGAGATACCCATGCCAGATGCAAGCTTGCGGACAGCTTCAAAGGTTGGAGACATTTGGCCATTTTCGATTTTGGACAGCGTGGAGCGCGCAAGCCCAACCTCCTGCGCAGCTTTCTCCAAGGTCCAGTTCCGTGCTTTTCGCAATGTGCGAATGCGTTCACCAAGATCAAGCGGCGCGGGCGTTTCTCGTTCCAACTTGTCACGCGCAATTGAAAGGATAGTAGGTTCTGGTAGTTCAGGCATGGCTTCCTCGCTGCAATCGGGTGCATTATGCCTGAAACGAACTCCGTTCAACAAGAGGTGAAACCGCATTGCACAGATACGCATTTTGCGGCTACATACATTTAATCCTCTATCAGGAATCTCCGATGACAACTATTCAGATAATATCAGACCCAATTTGCCCGTGGTGTTACATCGGCAAAACCCGTTTTGAAGCCGCGTTGGAAAAACGACCTGACCACCCGTTTGAGATAAGCTGGAAACCCTTTCAGCTGAACCCGAACATGCCTGACGAAGGAATGGACAGGAAAGAGTATTTGGAGCGCAAATTTGGTGGACCTCAAGAAGCTGTTCAAGTGTATAGCGATATCGTAAAGGCCGCTGAAGGTGATGGATTATCTATTGATATCAGCCTTATGGAACGCACACCTAACACAATAAATGCGCATAGGCTTATACATTGGGCGGGGCTGGAAGGGCTGCAAAATGAAGTTGTTGCAGCTTTGTTTATTGCCTATTTTCAACAAGGCAAGGATATTTCGGCACCCGAAGTCCTTGTTGATATCGCAGAAAGTGCGGGTATGGAGCGGGCTGTGGTCGAGCGCCTTTTGGCTACAGATGCCGAAGTTGCAGAAACCCGTGCCGAAGATGAGAAGGCGCGTGAGATGGGTGTGCGCGGCGTGCCTACCTTTCTGATTGATGGACAGTACGTAGTAACCGGCGCTCGTGGTACCGATTTCTGGGTTGACCTAATCGAAGAAATAAATGCCATCTCGGCCTCCGGCGAATGAACCCTCGTTTCATTGTACTCGTCGCAATGCTCACTTCATTGCTGGCATTTGGAACAGACGCCATGCTGCCAGCCCTCCCCGAGATCGGCGAATCTCTCGGGCTCTTGGAAGCGAACCGGGTCCAGCTAATTGTTTCGATCTTCATGTTGGGAACTGGTCTGGGCCAACTTTTCTTTGGTCCGCTATCTGATTACCGAGGTCGAAAACCGGCCATCCTGTTTGGCTTGGCGATATTTACGATCGGGAGCGTTATTTCTCTGGCAGCACAGAGCTTTGAAGTGATGCTGGCCGGTAGGTTTTTGCAGGGGCTCGGCGCTGCCGGGCCACGTACCGGCAGTATGGCTATGGTGCGCGATCTCTACAAAGGCCGGGAAATGGCGCGCGTAATGTCATTTGTGACGGCGGTATTCATCCTGGTTCCCGCGTTGGCACCGTTTATGGGCCAGATGATTATGTTGCAGTGGGGTTGGCGGTCCATTTTTGTGGCATTTATTCTGTTTGCATTGGTGGCCTTCTTATGGATGGCATATGGACAATCAGAAACCCAAGACGCCAAAAACCGAAACCGCTTTTCGTGGCGCGACTTGCAGCAAAGCGTGAAAGCCGTAGTGACAACGCGGCAAACCATGGTCTTTACCATTGTTGCAGGTTTCAATTTTGCGGCGTTTGTCGTTTATCTTAGCTCTGCCGAGCAGATTTTCTCAGACATTTTTGAAGTAGGTGACCTTTTTCCATTATATTTCGCCATTATGGCGCTGGCAATTGGGTCAGCCTCAATATTGAATGCGAGACTTGTAGGTCGGTTAGGTATGCACCTGCTTGTTCGCCGGGCAATAACCGCATTGGTAGCAATTTCAGCAGTTTACGTTGTGTTAATTGCGCTAGTGCCAGAAGTTGAAACACTCTGGGTATTCCTGTCTTGGGGAATCATGGCCTTTTTTAGCGTCGGGCTTGTATTTGGCAATGTAAACGCTTTGGCGATGGAACCCATGGGGCGCAATGCCGGAATAGCGGCCGCCTTCGTAGGCTCTTTATCAACCGTGATTGCAGTCGCGATTGGTTTACCACTTGGCCTTTTCTATAATGGCAGCACACTTCCTTTGGTGTCCGGGTTTATACTGCTGGGGCTTGCAGGGTTGTTCATGGTGCGCCTTGCACCAAAAACGGAATCCATTGAAACCTGAGCTAGGCCTTTGCCAATTTCGCCAGGTCTTGCGAAATTGAAAATGCGCCTTTGATTTTTGCGGCATTGTTTGGCCAATCCCGCCGAACTACAATTTTATTATCCCGAACCTTTGCATGACCGTTTTGTGCATGAATAAACTCAACCAACCCCACCGGATTAGCAAATTTGTCGTTGTGGAACTGAATGGTCGCGCCTTTTGGCCCGCCATCAAGCTTGGAAATTCCCGCACGCCTGCACGCGGTTTTGATACGCACAATATTCATTAATGTGGTGACTTCGCGCGGTAACTTTCCAAATCTGTCTATAAGTTCGGCGGCAAAACCTTCAAGCTCCACTTTTGAGGATAGTCCCGAAAGGCGGCGGTAAAGGCCGAGCCTGACATCGAGGTCAGACACATAGTCGTCGGGAATTAGCACAGGGACACCAAGATTGATTTGGGGGGCCCAGTGATCATCCGCGTCTGATAATCCCTCCAGCTCGCCGGCTTTCATCTTGGCAATCGCTTCTTCCAGCATTTCTTGATAAAGTTCGTACCCTACCTCACGTATCTGACCGGACTGTTCGTCACCCAAAATATTGCCAGCGCCCCGAATATCTAGATCTTGCGAGGCAATCGTGAAGCCAGCGCCCAAACTATCGAGCGAGCCAAGCACCCGAAGTCGTTTTTCCGCCTGAGCCGTTAGCGGCTTGCGCGGTTTCGTTGTGAAATAGGCATATGCACGGATTTTCGAGCGCCCTACCCGCCCCCGAATTTGGTAGAGTTGTGACAGGCCGAACATATCTGCACGGTGGACAATGAGTGTGTTGGCCGCCGGGATATCCAACCCGCTTTCCACAATGGTCGTGGCCAAAAGCACATCATACTGCCCGTCATAAAAGGCGTTCATTTTGTCATCAAGCTCACCGGCGGGCATTTGGCCATGGGCGACCACAACTTTGACTTCGGGCACTTGTTCCCGCAGGAAATCCTCAATGTCGGCGATGTCTTTTACGCGAGGCACCACGTAAAAGCTCTGACCACCACGGTAATGCTCGCGCAACAACGCTTCGCGGATGGTGACCTGATCAAACTCGGAAACATAGGTCCGGATGGCCAACCTGTCGACCGGCGGCGTACCGATCAGGCTGAGCTCTCGAACACCAGAGAGAGCCAGTTGCAAAGTACGCGGAATTGGCGTTGCCGAAAGCGTGAGCACGTGAACGTCCGAACGAAGTTCTTTGAGCCGCTCTTTATGCACCACGCCGAATTTTTGCTCTTCGTCGATAACGATCATTCCCAAATTTGCGAAGCGGATGTTTTTGGCGAGCAGAGCATGGGTGCCGATTACAATATCAACTTCACCACGTGCCAATCCCTCACGGGTTTTGCCCATTTCCTTGGTGCTAACAAATCGCGACATCTGGCGCACGCTCACCGGCAGGCCGCGAAACCGCTCGGCAAAGCTTTTATAATGCTGGCGGGCCAGCAAAGTTGTCGGCGCAATAATCGCAACCTGAACGCCGGACATCACGGCTACAAAGGCGGCCCTCATCGCGACTTCGGTTTTACCAAACCCGACATCTCCGCAGATCAGTCTGTCCATAGGTTGGCCCGAAGCCATATCCTCCAGCACATCTTCGATGGCATTCAGCTGGTCGTCTGTTTCATTGTAAGGGAACCGCGCACAAAATTCGGCCCACAAGCCTTCGGGTGGCGTAAAAACCTTGCCTTTGCGCAAGGCGCGCTCCGCTGCGACCCGGATCAGTTTATCTGCCATTTCGCGGATGCGTTCTTTTAGCTTGGCCTTTTTGGCTTGCCACGCGCCTCCACCCAGCCGGTCGAGCAAGCCTTCATCATGACCATATCTGGAAAGCAGTTCGATGTTTTCCACTGGCAGAAAAAGGCGAGAATTACCGGCGTATTCAATGGCGATGCACTCGTGAGGCGCGCCTGCCGCTGTCACTGTTTCCAACCCTTGGTATCGCCCGACGCCGTGGTCAATATGGACCACCAGATCACCCGCTGTTAGCGATTGCGCTTCGGTGAGATAGTTTTCGGCTTTGCGTCTTTTCCGGCTGGGCTGAACCAGACGGTCCCCCAATATGTCCTGCTCGGAAATAACCGTTAAGCCTTTGGCTTCAAATCCGGTCTCAAGGCCCCAAATTGCGAGGCTAAGTGCACCAGCCCCGCGCTCTTGATAGTGCGGAATGTCTTTAAAACCCTCGACACCGCTATCTTCGAGCAGGTTTGAAAAGCGTTCGCGCGCGCCCTCTGAGTAACTCGTGAGGATAACGTGATTATTTTTTAATCTGGTTTTGATATGATCCGCGAGCGCCCCAAAAAGGCTGAGATCTTCTTGCTGCCGTTCAGGGGTAAATTGTCGGCCTGCGCGACCACCCATGTCAACGACCCCCGGCCCGCTTGGCTGTGGCCCGCTCGAAAGTTGCCGGATCGCACGGCCGGCCATTTGAGCTTCAAAAGATTCAGGGTCCAGATAAAGCAACTCGGGAGGTACAGGCTTATACACGGTCGCGAGATGAGACTTCTCGCTCATCGCGGCTTTGCGGGTTTCATACTGCTCTGAAACGCTCTCCCAACGGGCGGCGGCTTGTGCCATGATCTGTTCGACCAAAACAACTGGCGCATCATCTAGATAATCAAAAATGGTATCCAGATGTTCATAAAAATAGGGCAGCCAGTGCTCCATGCCTTGGTGCTTTCGACCTTCGGAAACGGCTTCATAAAGCGGGTCATCCCGACCGGCGGCACCAAATTCATGCCTGTAGGCAGAGCGGAATCGTTGAATGCTATCCTGATCCAGGACCACTTCGGAAACCGGTGCCAGTTCGATTATATTGATCTTTTCAATAGTGCGCTGTGTTGCAGGATCAAAACGACGGGCCGCATCGAGGACATCGCCAAACAAATCAAGCCGGATCGGGCCTGTGTCTCCGGGAGGAAAGATATCTATCAAACCACCGCGAACGGCGTAATCTCCCGGCTCCATAACGGTTGGTGCGCGCGAAAATCCGGCGTGCTCAAGATAGATAAAAAGGTCTTCAGTGTTGATCTGCCCGCCGACTTGAGCCACAAAAGCCGACTGGCGGACCACCTCACGGCTGGGCACTCTTTGGAGAGCGGCATTGAGGGTGGTAAGCACAGCGCATGCGCCGCTGAAACCGCTGGCGAAAGACGCAAGGAAAGACATGCGGCGCGCCGCAACATCGGCATTGGGCGAAATTCTATCATAGGCCAGACAATCCCATGCCGGAAATTCAAACACCGGCAAATCCGGTTGGAAAAACCGCAGCGCTTCTTTCATTGATGCGAGTTGTCGATCATCCCGCAAGACGCATAGCACAGGGCCATCCGCGCGCATGATCGTATCCGCCAAAACACGAGCATCATATCCGGCCGGCGCCCCGCCAACCTTGGTAAGACCTTTTGGCAATGCTTTGTTCATAGCAAGTGTTGCGGCGTGAAGGTTCCGTTTGGTGCCGGATAACCGTAGATGACCATATAGTGATAAACCGCCGCGATTGAGGCAATCACTATCGCAATCATTCCAATGAATTGATTCCAAATACGGCGCCGGCGCAACGCAGCGCGCAACTCCGCCCCTTGAAGGGCTTGGTCTTTGATTTTATATGCCAGACGAACCGAAAATATGGAGGTAAATAGCAAAGGTGTCGCGAGCAGGAAGATCGCCTGAGCGAGTTCATACCCTTGATAGAACCCCCAGCCTCCGAGAAGCGCGAGCATAAACCCGACAAAGGCAATTAAATATGGGCCGCCGCGATCGAAATAATAAATCAGACGGCGTGCGTTTATATGGGCTTCTAGATCACAATGCTCGGCAAATTCGCCGCCCTTACGGTCGGCCTGGCGAATGGCATCATAAGGAACACCCATGGTCCAGTGCGCGGTCATAGACCACGCCACTGCGTTTACAATCCAATACCAGACGTTCCAGTAACTGGTGGTTTCTATCAGGTCATACCCAAGCATAAAAAATCCGTTTAGCGAGAGCGCTAACCTAAGATATTATTAGCGAATTGCAACCTCTTGTTGCTTGGTTTAACCTGAGTCAAAGCCCGCTTCTGTGGCAAAGCCGGGCCCAAACAAGAATAGAGGAATATCCATGCGCACCCCACTCGCTCCTTTCCCATTAAGCCGATCTCGCCGTTTGCGTCGCACTGAATGGAAACGGGACATGGTTGCCGAAAATTCCTTAAATGCGGATGACTTGATTTGGCCTATTTTTGTACGCGAAGGTACAGGTATTGTAGAGCCGATTGCCTCTATGCCAGGGGTCAACCGCCTGTCTGTCGACGAAGCGGTGAAGGCAGCCAATGAAGCCGCGGCACTCGGAATTCCCTGCATTGCCTTGTTTCCCTACACTGAATCCAAAGACAAAAACCCGGAATGCACCGAGGCCTTTAACCCTCACAATCTCGTGAACCGAGCCACGCGAGCGATTAAGGCCGCTGTGCCAAATATCGGCATATTGCTTGATGTTGCGCTCGACCCTTATAATTCGGACGGGCATGATGGTTTCGTGCGGGACGGAATTATCGTTAATGACGAGACCCTGATGGCGCTGGAAAAACAGGCGTTGGTTCAGGCCGAAGCCGGCGCTGATATTCTAGGGCCTTCAGACATGATGGATGGTAGGGTCGGCATCATTCGGCAAGCGCTTGAAGCGCACGATTTTCCGGATGTGTCTATAATGTCCTACTCCGCAAAATTTGCCAGCGCCTTTTATGGCCCTTTCCGGGATGCCGTGGGGGCAAGTGGCGCGCTTAAAGGTGACAAAAAAACATACCAGATCGATGCACGCAACAGTGATGAAGCGCTTCGAGAGGTGGCGCGCGACATTTCCGAGGGCGCCGATATGGTGATGGTCAAACCCGGAATGCCGTATCTGGATATCTGCCAGCGGGTCAAAGCCGAATTCCGCGTGCCGACCTTTGCTTATCAGGTATCCGGTGAATATGCGATGATTGCGGCGGCGGGCGGCAATGGCTGGATCGACCAGGAAAAAGCTATGCTGGAATCTCTTATGGCGTTCAAGCGCGCGGGTTGTGATGGCATATTAACCTATTTTGCCCCTCGCGTTGCCGCTCTACTGGCGGAGTAGCGCCTATATATAGGTACCCCCTAGCACATATAGCGGTTTCATGTTACGAATACGCCAACCGGCAAAAGACCGGATATTGGCAGTGTTTACAGGAGACTAACATGGGAAATCTAACAAGACGCGGCTTTGTGGCTTCTGGCGCACTGGCGTTGGCAGGCTGCGCTTCAGGGACTGGAAGAATTACCGGCACCGCCGACCAGATCGATGGTTTTGTGCAAGAAGCGCTCAATGAAATGTATGCAACATTTCCTGGCTCTCGCGAGTTCGCGCAACGGGCGGCTGGCATGCTGGTAGTTCCGAATGTTACCAAAGCAGGATTGTTTGTGGGTGGGTCTTATGGTGAGGGCGCACTTTTAATTGGGAACGCAACGGTCGACTATTATTCTTTCGCCTCGGCTTCGTTTGGCTTGCAAATCGGCGCTCAACAATCCCGACAGGTTTTATTTTTCATGACAACGGATGTGTTGCGCGATTTCCGCACCAGTGACGGCTTTGAGCTTGGTGTTGATGCCGAATATGCCGTGCAGAACGAAGGCGCTAGCATCGGGCTTTCTTCTACCATTTCCAATAAACCTATTCTCGGAATAGTGTACGGCCAGCGGGGGCTTATTGCGGGCGCTAGCCTTGAAGGCGCTAAATACTCTCGGCTTATTCGCTAACCAACAGCCAATCTTCATTTAAAAAGCCGAGGTCCGGTGTCCTCGGCTTTTTTGTTTCGTTTTGCCAAAAGACATGGAATTAGTCGTCCAGCTTTCGCAACCTGCGAATCAGGCTTGAGGTGTCCCAGCGGTTGCCACCCATGTTTTGAACATCTTTATAATACTGGTCAATCAGAGCCGTGCCGGGAAGGCTGGCACCGTTATTTTCAGCTTCAGACAAGCAGATCGCCAAATCTTTGCGCATCCAGTCAACTGCGAACCCGAAATCGAACTCGTCAGCGATCATGGTTTTATAGCGGTTCTGCATTTGCCAGCTTCCGGCAGCTCCTTTGGAGATAACGTCAACCACCGCTTCGCCATCCAAACCGGCCTTGTCAGCAAAATGCATGCCTTCCGAGAGCCCTTGCAACAATCCGGCAATGCAAATCTGATTGACCATCTTGGTCAACTGGCCGGCTCCGGATGCGCCCATCAGCCTGCACGACTGCGCAAAAGCCGCGATAATAGGTTCAACTTTGGAATAAGGTGCATCGTCACCGCCGCACATTACCGTCAGAACTCCGTTCTCGGCTCCGGCCTGCCCGCCCGAAACCGGGCCGTCTACAAAGGCAATGCCCTTTTCAGCAGCTTCTGCGAAAAGTTCGCGGGTCACATCTGCCGATGCGGTGGTGTGATCCACAAATATTGTGCCATCCACCATGCCGGCAAGCGCACCCTGTTCGCCCTGAACCACAGATCGAAGATCATCATCATTGCCGACACAGGCAAAGACGATTTCAGAGCCTTCAGCCGCAGCCTTCGGGGTGTCCGCCATGGCTCCACCATGTTGCTTGACCCAGGCTTCGGCTTTGGCGGACGTGCGGTTATAAACGCAAACCTCATGCCCTGCGGCGGCCAAATGGCCAGCCATCGGGTAGCCCATTACGCCTAATCCTAAAAATGCTAGTTTCGCCATTGTGTTCTCCTGTCATATTGCTCCTGAACAAATGGCCTGCTATCAGCGCAAGGTCAAGTATGGATCGGATTCTCTTCCTATGACCAAGCTTTTTCGCTGGATATTCGGTGGATTTGTAACGCTGCTTTTAGCCGCCTCTATCGGGCTGGGCTTTCTCTATTACCTCGCTTCGCGATCCTTGCCGGAATACAATAAAACCTATTCCGAAATCGCCGTGGATGGACCCGTTGAAATCGTGCGCGATAGCTACGCCGTCCCGCATATTTTTGGAGAAACCGATCGGGATGTGCTGTTCGGGCTCGGCTTTGTCCACGCTCAGGACAGGCTTTGGCAAATGGAAATGATGCGGCGAACCGCACAAGGCCGGCTTTCCGAATTGTTTGGCCAGGATACTCTGGAAACAGACGAATTGATGCGCGCGCTCGATATTTATGCAATTTCCCAGCGGGCGGTCCATCACCAGACACCAGAAACAATTTCGCAACTCGAAGCCTATTCAGCCGGCGTAAACGCCTGGGTAAACATTGTCCGACAGGAAGCGCTGGGGCGCGGTTCTCCGGAATTCTTCCTTTTTGACAAGGCAATTGCGCCATGGGGCGCGGCAGATAGCATTGCCTTGATCAAGCTTTTGGCCCTGCAAGCATCTGATAAAGCGAGCCTTGAGGTTTTGCGGGCAAAAATGTCATTTCGTATTCCGGCTGAGCGGATCAGTGATATTTTACCGGAGGCACCGAACAGCCCATCCTTGGATGTGCCTTCCTTTAGCTCCCTTTTTCCCGAAACTTCAGTAGATGTCGCCACGGCGCCGAATTCGACATCATTCCTGAACCCGATTCCGCCAATTGGCTTAGCGGGTGCCTCCAATGCTTTTGCCGCTATGGGCTCTCGTTCGGCGAGCGGCGGCACCCTGATGGCCAGCGATCCTCATTTAGGCTTATCAGCACCGGGCAAGTGGATGCTTGCAAGGTTGGAACTCGCAAACGGCGGGGTAATAGGCGCAACCATTCCCGGTATTCCGGCAGTCCTCATTGGCCGGAGCGACAACCTAAGCTGGGGTTTGACAGCGAGTTATCTTGACGATCAAGACCTGTATCTAGAACGCTTGAACCCGCAAAACCATGGCGAGTATCTTACGGAAGACGGGGCGGTTCCTTTCATTCAAAAGCCGACCGTGATTGCCGTTGAAGGGCAAGAAGCGCTAACGCGTGAATTGCGCTGGGCAGGAAGCCGGCCGGTTTTGCCATCGGGAAGCTTCGGAACGGATCAAATCCAACCGGAAGGGCATGTGTTTTCCCTCAACTGGACCGGGCTTGCAGAGGATGACCGCAGCATTCAAGGCTGGCTTGAACTAATGCGGGCGACCTCAACAGATCAAGCACGTGTCTCGCTCGCCCATATGGTTGCCCCCTCCCACAATGTGGTTTTGGCAGATCGCAAAAACATCTCGATCGTAACCACGGGTCGTGTGCCAGCCCGCAATCCTCTCAACCAGACTGGCGGAAGAATTCCGGCTCAAGGTTGGCTGGAAGTCAACGCGTGGCGGGGGTATTTGCCCTTCAATGAAAACCCGTTGGTCGAGAACCCGGAAAGCGGGGTTGTCGTCAATACCAATAACGCACTGGAAACCGAAAGCTTCCCCCGGCACTTCAGTCAGGATTGGGGAGACACCCAACGCATAATTCGGGCAACGAATTTGCTGAACGCCCGCCAGTTTCACACACTCAGCAGCTTTACCGCCATTCAAACTGATACGGTTTCGATATCGGCCCGCATTCTTTTACCCCTGATCGGGCAAGATCTATGGTTTGCCGACCAAGAGGCCGTTCCCGGCACACACCGCGCCCGCCGTCGCGAGGCACTCGGCTTGCTATCAAGCTGGAATGGCGAAATGAGCCTACATGACCCCGAACCTCTGATTTATGCAGCTTGGGTGCGAGCGCTCCAGCGACGCTTGATTTGGGATGACTTGGGGCAATTATCTGGAGAAGTAACGCGTGTTAATCCATTGTTTATCGAGCGGGTGTTTCGGGATGTGAATGGTGCCTCGGTTTGGTGTGATCTCGGCCCTAGCCTTGAAATCGAGACTTGCCAGCAAATGGCTTCGGTTGCCCTTGATGACGCTTTGCAGGAGCTGGTTCAAATTTATGGCGGCGATATTAACCGGTGGCGCTGGGGGGCTGCGCATCTGGCCTTTCAGAAAAACCAAACGCTGGGGGACATCCCTGTTGTGGCATGGTTTGCCAACATCTGGCAGGAAACACCGGGAGGTGACAACACGCTTTTGCGTGGCCAGTCGAGAGGGACGGGTGAGGCACCTTATACCAACATTCACGCCGCAGGTTTCCGCATGGTAGTAGACTTTGAAGACCCCGAGAACTCGGTTTATATATCCGCAACGGGTCAAAGCGGGCATTTTTTGTCTCGGTACTATGATGATCTGGCGGTGATCTGGCGTAGATCTGAATACATCCCGATGCGCCTTGACGCTGATATCGCGCGGGGTGCCGCTGCGGGTATCACACACCTGCTGCCTTAAATTCGCGACCGATAAACGCTCAGGCGGCCTTGTATCTCATACGTTTTATCACTCTGTCCTTGAGAAAAAAACTATGCCGCGTTATCAGACGGGCATCCATCCCTAGCAAAAGGCGCTGCCATGATTCCCCGCTATTCCCGCCCCGAAATGGTTGCCATCTGGTCTCCGGAAAGCAAGTTCCGAATCTGGTTCGAAATTGAAGCCTACGCGTCTGACGCTCAGGCCAAGCTGGGCGTGATTCCGCAAGAAAACGCGGATGCGCTTTGGAAGGCAAAAGATGTTGAGTTTGATGTGGCGCGGATTGACGAGATCGAGGCCGTGACCAAGCATGATGTGATCGCCTTCCTCACGCATCTTGCCGAGATTGTGGGTAACGAAGAAGCGCGATTTGTGCATCAGGGCATGACCAGTTCAGACGTGCTCGACACTTGCTTTAACGTACAGTTGGTGCGCGCCGCTGATCTATTGATTGCAGACATGGATGCCTTGCTGGAAGCCCTCAAGCGCCGGGCAATCGAGCATAAAAATACCATCCGCATCGGTCGCAGCCACGGCATCCATGCAGAGCCAACCACCATGGGGCTAACATTTGCCCGCTTTTATGCCGAAATGGACCGCAACCGCGCTCGCCTCGTTACGGCACGCGCTGAAATTGCGACCGGCGCTATTTCGGGCGCTGTTGGCACATTTGCCAATATTGACCCGAGTGTGGAAGCACATGTATGCGCCGAGCTCGGCCTTGAACCTGAGCCGATTAGCACGCAAGTTATCCCCCGTGATCGTCACGCCGCGTTTTTTGCAGCTCTCGGCGTAGTCGGGAGCTCGATTGACAACATCGCGACCGAAGTGCGCCACATGCAGCGCACCGAAGTATTAGAGGCCGAAGAGTTTTTCTCCAAAGGTCAAAAAGGGTCTTCTGCGATGCCTCACAAGCGCAACCCGGTATTGAGCGAAAACCTGAGCGGCTTGGCGCGGTTGGTGCGCATGAGTGTCGTACCGGCAATGGAAAACGTAACCCTATGGCACGAGCGGGATATCTCCCACTCTTCGGTTGAACGCAACATCGGGCCTGACACAACAATTACTTTGGATTTTGCGCTAGGGCGGCTCATTGGATTGATCGACAAGCTGGTGATCTATCCCGATAACATGCTGGCCAATATGAATAAATTCAAAGGTCTTGTCCACTCACAACGCGTGCTTCTCGAACTCACTCAAAAGGGCCTATCGCGCGAAGACAGCTATCGCCTGGTGCAGCGCAACGCGATGCGGGTATGGGAAAAAGGCGCCGATTTCATGGAAGAACTCAAAGCCGATCCGGAAGTGCGGGCGGCCATGTCGGAAGCCGAAATCGAAGACAAATTCGACCTCGGTTACCATACAAAACACGTAGATACGATCTTTAAGCGGGTGTTTGGCTAACCCTGTTCTTTGATCGCTTTTGCAATATACCAAGAGACCGGCAGGGCTATGATCGCGCCGGCAACCGCAGCGATAACGATATATTTCAAGGTATCGTAGCCGCTGGAAAGTGCGATAATGATGAAAATACCCATCACGGTACCACTGGCGATGGTGTAAATCATTGATGCTAGTCTAAACATTTCTATCTCCTCATAGAATCTATCGGGCCGATGTGTAATTCACACCGGCCCCAATATCCTTGATCGAGATCAACACTAACCTTATGTAATTTCCTGTGCGGCTTGCGAGGCAAACTCCGCGAGTTTTGAACCAATGATTGCTTTGCTAGTCGTTGGGACTGTGTCTTTCAGATCTTTGTGAACTTTACGGATTACGTCCTCGTGGCCGGCTTCTTCGAAATCGGAGGCAACGACTTCAAGAGCATATTTCTGTGCTTCTTCACCGAATTTTCCGAGCAGGTCAGCGGCCCACAAGCCTAACATTTTGTTGGCGCGTGCTGCGATTTTGAACTCTTTTTCGGCATCATAAACAAATTTGTTTTCGAAGGCGTTTTCGCGATCATCAAAGGTCGACATTTTGTAGCTCCTAAAGCGTGGTTGTTACCTTCTAGATAGCAGCCCTACCCCCTGTGTTTCAAGTGCCGCAGGCGCGAATCCTTGCGTCAAACGCGCCTACCCCCTATAGAGCGCATATCCCCACCTCCAACTTGCGGAGAACTCGCATGGCGCGTCGCAAAATGATCTATGAAGGCAAGGCAAAAATCATCTTTGAAGGGCCGGAGCCCGGCACCGTTGTGCAATATTTCAAGGATGATGCTACGGCGTTCAATGCTGAAAAACATGACGTAATTGACGGCAAGGGTGTGTTGAACAACCGCCTTTCCGAGCATTTTATGACTGGATTGAACGCCATTGGCGTGCCGACCCACTTCATCAAGCGCCTTAACATGCGTGAGCAACTTGTGCGCGCGGTGGAAATCATCCCGCTTGAAGTTGTGATCCGCAATGTTGCCGCTGGTTCAATGTCCAAGCGACTGGGAATTGACGAGGGCACGGCGCTGCCCCGCCCTATTGTGGAGTTTTATTACAAAGACGACGCCTTGGGTGACCCGTTGGTCACCGAAGAACACGCGATCGCTTTTGGATGGGCCAGCCAACACGACCTAGACGAGATGGTCAGCCTCGCTCTGCGGGTCAATGATTTCCTGTCAGGCGTTATGTTCGGCGTTGGCATCAAGCTGGTGGATTTCAAAATCGAGATCGGACGGATTTTTGATGGTGATTTCCAGCGCCTGATCGTAGCAGACGAAATTTCGCCCGATAGCTGCCGCTTGTGGGATGTCGAAACCGGTGCCAAGCTCGATAAAGACGTGTTCCGGCAAGACCTCGGCAACCTCGCCGACGCTTATACAGAAGTCGCCACCCGCCTTGGGGTGATGCCAAAGAAATCCGGTTCGGGCACAGGCCCTAAGCTGGTCCATTAAGGAGAGAGCCATGAAAGCGCGTGTCGATATCACATTAAAAAACGGTGTTCTGGACCCGCAGGGAAAGGCGATTCAACATGCGCTTGGCTCGCTCGGATTTGACGGGGTGGATGGTGTCCGGCAGGGGAAAGTGATAGAGCTTGATCTGGCCGAAACCGATAAAAGCAAAGCTGAAGCAACCCTCAAGGACATGTGCGAAAAGCTGCTCGCCAACACCGTTATCGAGGATTACAAAATCGAGGTTTTGTGATGACCCTTCCGGGCAAGAGCACTATTTTCTTTCGGAAAACCGTAGGCGATATAACCGTGCCTTCATGGCAGACAAAAATGTTGGTTTGGACAATGCCCCTGCTATTTGTCCTCACCGGGTTTGTGCTGCTGGCTTCCAGCTTTATATGGGTCAACAGCGCCACCAAGACTGCGGGAACCGTAGTAACGGTAAACGAGTATACCGATAGTTTTAGCGGCAACAAAATCTATCTCCCGACATTTTCCTACACTTGGACCGACGGAACACAAGTCCAAGCAAACCTTACTGCTCCGCACCCGGCACTCATTTTCGAAATTGGCGACACTCATACAATTCTTTTCAATCCCAACCGGCATGAAACAATCCGCCTGCCGGATTTTGCCTCACACTACATGATTGGACTCGTGGTCGTGGCCATCGGGGTTATGTTTATGGTCATATCCCTGATGCTGTGGGTCGCCGTTAAATCCATCGCACGCAAACAAGATAAACAACTAGAGGCAAGCTCATGAAATCTGCAGTCATCGTATTCCCCGGTTCCAACTGTGACCGTGACCTCGCGGTTGGGTTAGAGCGCGCTTCGGGGAAACCCAGCCAAATGGTTTGGCACAAAGAGGCCAGCCTGCCTGAAGGGCTAGACGTTGTCGCCATCCCCGGCGGTTTCAGCTTTGGTGATTACCTGCGTTGCGGAGCTATTGCTGCACGGATGCCTATTATGAAAGCCGTAGTTGAATTCGCAAATAAAGGGTGGCCACGTAATTGGAGTATGCAACGGCTTTCAGGTTTTGATCGAATCCGGCTTGCTACCGGGTGCGCTCATGCGCAACGCAGGTCTTAAATTTGCCTGCAAAGACGTTGAACTGGTGACGGCAACCACTAACAGCGCCTATACAAGTGAGCTGCAAAAAGGGGGGCGGATCACGGTCCCTATCGCGCATCATGACGGCAACTATATTGCTGACCCCGAGCTTCTTGCAAAGCTTCAAGGGGAAGATCGCGTAGCTTTTCGCTATTTGGACAACCCAAACGGTTCGGTGGACAATATTGCCGGTGTTCTATCCGCCAATCGGCGCGTGCTCGGTATGATGCCCCACCCCGAACGCCTAAACGACCCAGCGCTTGGTGGCAACGATGGGGCAAAAATCTTTGAAAGCCTTGTCGCCAGCCTCTCGGTTCCGGCCTGATCTCGGCTCACGTCCTTCACGCATTTAACAGTGCCACTACATCCAGGTCGCTCTATCGTCTTCCATCCCGGCATAAAGTGAAGCAACCTGTTCCCCATACCCATTAAAAAGCTGCGTCGGGATTCGTTCATCTTGCCCCAATGGTTTTTCGGTTGCCTGTGACCAGCGCGGGTGCGCCACTTCAGGGTTCACATTAGCCCAAAATCCATATTCCCGACCATTCAGCGATTCCCAAAAGCTCTTGGGCCGTTCAGATGTGAAAGTTACTCTCGAAATCGATTTGATCGATTTAAATCCGTATTTCCAAGGCAGATGAAGCCTCAAAGGCGCGCCAAACTGTTTGTGGAGGACCTTGCCATAAGCGCCAACAACAATCATTGCCAGATCATTTGCGGCTTCGTTGATCGTGATCGCTTCGGTATAGGGCCAAGGGTACCAGCTTGCCTTTTGCTCCGGTGCTGTATCGGTGTCGAAAAAGGTTTCAAATCTTACATATTGAGCTGAAGAAAGTGGGGCAGCCATCGCTACAAGATCCTTGAGCGGAAATCCGATCCACGGAACCACCATTGACCAAGCTTCCACACAGCGATGCCGGTAAACCCGTTCTTGCATCGGCATTCGGTTCATCAGAGTGTCCACATCCAACCTGATTTCTTGCGCGACCTCGCCGTCAATTGTTAGCGTCCAAGGGTCTGACTTCAAGGCCTGTGCTTCTGCGGCAATGCTTTTTGAAGACCCGAATTCATAAAAGTTGTTGTAGCTACTGCTGATAGATTCTGGCGTGACAGTGCGGGTGGCATGCGGAAAGCCTTCTGTTCGGACAGGAACCGGAGCAAATTCAGCTTGCGAGGGTAAAGCGCTCGCGGCACCGCCAATCAATGCTGCCCCGGCGCCAGTCACCATCCCCGCCAGTATTTGCCGGCGGTTCCGGAAGTGGGTTTCATCTGTGGCTTGGCTGTCCTTAATCATCCAACTCTCGGAACGGTGGTAATGCATGCAGTTCTCCAATTGACAATTTGCCCGAATTGATTCTTTTCATAAGCGGAATGCCGCTATCAGGCCAATCAAACATACTTGAGGATTGTGTGATCCCCGCTTAGTTAGTTGGTATGACTGCCAAAAAACAGACCATGTCAGCCCGTCGGCCATTTCGCATTCTTCCCCTGTTTTTCGGGATGTCTTTTCTGGTGGCTATCCTTGTTTTGTGGGGCTCATATGGCTACTTCACACAAAGATTTATGGGCAGCCTACGCACCGAGGCCCAATCTCGCGCTGCCCTTTACGCGGGAAATATTAAAAGCACACTCCAAAAACACTCCGTTGTTCCCTTTCTTCTTGCTCAGGACCTAACGCTTTCGGCCGCGTTACAGACCGACGTATATACGTCCACCTCGCAGCGACTTATTGAAATATCTGAAGAAATCGGTGCGGCATCGGTTTTTCTGCTCGATATTTCCGGCAGGGTTGTTGCCAGCAGTGACCGCCATCAGATCGGAAAATTTTTTCGGGATCAGCCTTATTTCATCTCGGCCTTGCGCAACTCAAACACCGTGTTCTCCACAACTTCAACCGACGAAAACACCTACAGGTTTTTCTTTTCTCAAAAAGTTAAGTCCGGGCCAAAATCTATTGGCGTTATTGTTGTAGAGGTTGACCTTCGTGCACAAGAGCACCTTTGGCGACAGCTTGGGCTTCGGGTTGCGCTGGTCAACTCGCAGGGTGAGGTGCAGCTCTCTTCGTCTTTGCATTGGCGGCACCAGCTGCTTTCAACTTTGGTCGATAATACGCGAAGCTCAGCATCACAAAGGGTTTTCGATGCGCTTCAGCAAACCCCGCTGGATGACTTTGTGTTTATTGACGGCGATCGGTTATTTGCAGCTGAATCCCCAGTTGGATTTCGTGGCTGGAAGATCAACTACTTTGCTTCAACCCAAAATATTTCCGCTAGGGTAAACGCTATTTTGGCGTTACAAATTATGGCGATGGCTATTTTGGCCGCGCTCCTTTTCTTCTACCTTTCACGTCGGCGCGCGCTCGAATCCCGCCGTCTAAGCGTTGAAAGTGCCGACCTTAGGGCGCTAAACACGCGCCTTTCTGCCGAGGTCGAGCAGCGCCAACGCGCCGAACGAAATTTGCATTCCGCCGAGCAAAACCTGGAACAGGCATCAAAACTTGCTGCCCTTGGACAGATGTCTGCGGCTGTGAGCCACGAATTAAACCAACCTTTAGCCGCTATGCGAACCTACCTGGCCGGGGCCAAATTGCTGGTGAGCCGAAACCGGCTGGACGAAGCCAAAACCAGTTTTCAGCGGATCGACGACTTGATTGCCCGAATGGGCGTCATCACAAAACAACTCAAATCCTATGCGCGCAAATCTGACGATGTGGCGCGCGAGGTTGATCTTCGAGAATGTGTTTCTTCTGCAATGGCTATGATGGCACCCCAACTCGGGCAGCGCACGGTTCACATCAAACAAAACCTGCCGGAGCAAAAAGTCTGCACAATTGGGGATCAGGTTCGTGTGGAACAGATCATTGTGAACCTTCTTCGCAACGCGATGGATGCTTTAAAAGATATCCCTGAACCTCGAATAGAGATCAGTGTTTCTGCAAACGAATACGCACAGATTACGGTTAAAGATAACGGCCCCGGATTTGATGATCCGGAAGCGCTTTTCGAACCCTTTTTCACAACCAAACAACCCGGTGAGGGCGTGGGGCTTGGCCTTGCAATCTCTGCCGGTATTGCCACTGAAATGGGAGGTCGTCTTCTGGCGCAAAACGCCTCTCCACTCGGTGCAATCTTCACCCTTCAACTCCCGTTGGCCCACACCAAAACAGAGGCAGCAGAATAATGTCAGAAGATTACAAAATCGCGATTGTCGACGACGAAGCGCATATGCGAGACTCGATCAGCCAGTGGCTTGAACTAAGCGGGTTCAAAACCATTACTTTTGAAAATGCAGAAGCAGCCTTTTCTGAAATTGGCAGCAAATTCAAGGGGGTTGTCGTGTCTGATATCCGAATGCCGGGAATGGGTGGCATGGAGCTTTTAAAAAGACTCCACAGCAGCGACCCTAGCCTTCCGGTCATTTTGATCACGGGCCACGGTGATGTTCAAATGGCTGTAGAAGCCATGCAAATCGGCGCCTATGACTTCATGGAAAAACCGTTTGATCCTGAACGGTTAGCTGACCTCTGCAAGCGCGCCATCGCAGCACGAAAACTGACGATGGAAAACCGTGCTTTACGCAGGGAACTGTCTGACAGCTCGGTCTTATTGCGTAAACTTATGGGCACATCACCTAGCATTGAAAAACTGCGTGAAGATATTCTCGACATCGCTTTTGCTGACAGCAATGTTTTGATTACTGGCGAAACAGGCACGGGAAAGAGCCTGATTGCGCATGCTATCCATGCGTGCGGCCCGCGCCAAGGCAAAGAATTTGTGTCGTTGAACTGCGCAGCTCTTGATGAAGAAACCATGGCTAAACATCTGTTTGGCCCTTCTGATTCAGCCGATATCCGCCCCATATCTGAAATGGCAGGCCCCTGCACTTTGTGCCTCGAAGACATTGGCGAACTATCCTCAAACTTACAATCAAAGCTTCTGAGCTTTATTGAAAGCCTCGAAGACGAACATAGCGAAGACGAACCCGCACGTGTACGGATCATATCTGTTTCTTCGCTTGATGAAGGGACCACCCCGCTCAAAGACCAGCTTCGCCCCGAACTCTACTTTCGACTTTCAAACATGGAAATAAAGGTTCCGACATTGCGTGAGCGCGGCGAAGATACACTCGTCTTGTTCTCCCGGTTTACGCAGCTTTTCGCGGAGGAATACGGCATTGATACGCCAGAACTATCTGCAACCGATGCCGCTAACCTGCTTAAGGCCCAGTGGCCGGGCAATATTCGGCAACTGCAAAACCTGGCGGAACGCGTGGTTATGCAAAGCCAGCATGGAATTGAAGAGGTGAGCAAGCTCCTCGCGTCTGCTGCGGACGAGACAAGCGACGAAGCCCCTGACGAAAAGCCGCTTAAAGAACATGTCGAAGCTTTTGAGCGTATGTTGATCGACAACGCCTTGCGGCACCACTCAGGATCGGTGGCCAAAGTAATGGAAGAACTCGTGCTTCCCCGCCGGACTCTAAACGAAAAGATGGCAAAATACGGGCTAAGCCGCTCGGACTATTTGTAATAAATCAGGTCGCGCTCTCATCAGAGCGCGACCGGTAGAAACCGCACCCTAACGGTAGTTCCAGCTAGACTGCACACAAACATTAATATTGTTTGTTGTCAAAACATCCCCGTCAGCGAATATCGCTTTGAAGTCATACATGCAGGCTCCGGTACCGTCGTCAAAATTTATCCGACGGCCACTGCCCGAATACATAACCGTAGTGCCGAGTTGATCGGCCCCCCACGTGGAACGGCCAGTGTTTGATGCATAAAAACGAGTCATGGTCACGCCGGTATTATTGGTGATATTCATCACCCGATTCCGGCCATCACTGCTGCTNCCATTNGAGCCACTGCTATAAGATGTGGTCTCACAACCGGCTACAGCCAAAGCACCCNATAGCAAAAACGCNAACTTTTTCATTATTTACTCCTATCGATTACAAAATCTTAATGCGGGTTATGATAAAAATGGAATTTGTTTAAAATGTGGCGGCTAAGTTAGCATCTAGATCAGTGCGTTAAGTGAAGAATTTAGGTCTCCATACCCTGTAAACCTGCGTTCGAACCTCAGGCCGAGCTTTTCGGCAGCGGTTTTTGCGGCTTCTGTGAGCGCTTCATCGTCAGTTTGCGCCAGATAGACAAGTTTTTCATAGTTTCCAAAATACATATCCAGCAATTCAGGGTGCTTTTCCAAACCCATCGGCTTCCATACAAATGCATCAAACTGGCGAGCCAAAAAATCGGTCAAATAGAAACTGGTGATCTCGCCTCTGGCCGCGAAATCATCGTTACCTTCAAAAAAGGAATAGCAGTGGGGTCCGGCAATCATTTCGACTCCTAGCGCTTTGCAGCGCTCAGCCAATAATCCGCCGGTGCCACAATCTGCATAGGCAACAAAAATTTGGTCGTATTTCGCTCGCGCTTTTATAACCGCGGCTTCAATCGCGTCAGGAATTTTTTCCGGGCGCAAGTGATAATCTGCGGGCAG
>JGI24025J20009_10000255_pt1 | contig 41647 bp, 42 predicted proteins | sample Cruoilmetagenom3_FD_20009 | JGI IMG/M metagenome (IMG submission 20009)
TATGCCAGCACAACAGAACCAATGAGATTAGCAGCCTGACATGAAACCATGATCCACCTTAAATAGGCTGCAAACTGGTCGAAAATCTAGGACCACCTCTGTAGTGAACGCCAAGGCAGGCTGCCTTTACCCCAACAACGCCCGCATGCTGACCGAGGCCCGCGCCAAGGGCTTCGGCAACGCACTGGTGGCCGATGCAATGGGCAATTTGGCCGAAACCGCCTCGACGAATGTGTTCATCGTCAAGGATGGCGCGGTGTTCACCCCCATCCCCAATGGCACCTTCCTGGCCGGTATCACCCGCGCGCGACATATCGAGAGCCTTCGTGCAGACGGCACCGAAGTCCATGAATGCGTGATGACCTTCGACGATGTTCACAACGCCGACGAGGTGTTCCTGTCCGGCAACATGAGCAAGGTCACCCCCGTCACCGCCTTCGATGACACGCAATACCCCGTCGGCCCGGTCACGAAACATGTGCGCCAGATGTACTGGGACTGGGCCGCCAGCACCTGATCGCGCAAGGGCAAGAGGGGCTTGGCAGCCCCCTCATCGGCCCCTTCGGGCCCGCCTCCCCCCGCAGCACCGCCCGCATCACGACAAGGCCCGCCCCCTATCCCGCGACTGGGCCGCCAACGCCCACCGCCCCTTCGCATTCATTTTGCCGCAAATCCTCCGGGGTAGGAGACGGAAGGCCAAAGCCTTCCGGCGGGAGGGGCTGACCCCTCCCCCTCGCGCGCATGTCACCGCATCGCTTAGACAGTTGCCTGCCCCCGTCACTTGCGCCATGATCCGCGCAAAGGGAGACCCAAATGCGCAAGTTCCTTGTCGTTCTTGATGACAGCCGCGAATGCCTGAACGCCATGCGCTTTGCCGCCATGCGGGCCGCGGGGTCGGGCGGCGGCGTCGAAATCCTGTCGATCATCCCGCCAGAGGAGTTCAACCACTGGATCGGTGTCGGTGACATCATGCGCGAAGAAGCCCGGGAACGGATCGAGGTCCATTTCGAGGTCTTCGCAAAGTGGATGCGCGACAAGCAGGGCGTGGACCCCGAACTGGTGATCCGCGAGGGCGAGCCGGTGACCCAAATCCTTGCCCAGATCGCGGATGACCCTGAAATCGGCGTGCTGGTGCTGGGCGCGGGCAATGACAAGAAAGGCCCCGGCCCATTGGTCACACAGCTTTCGCGCAGCGCGGGCAGCCTGCCCGTGCCGATCACCATCGTGCCGGGCGATCTGTCGAAAGAGCGGCTCGAAGCGATCACCTGATTTCTGAATCCCTGACCTGAAACCCATTGCCTGACGGGCACGCGCGGCCTACCCTGACGCAATGTGGCGTCTGTTTTTCCAAATACTTCTTTGCCTCTCTGTGTGGGTTCGCCCAAGCGTGGCCGACATAGCGCACGATCCTTTCGATCCTGCGCGCCTGACCCATTCGGAAAAAACCTACCTGCAAGCCTCCCTGACCTTTACCGAAGATTACAACGGGCTGATCGACGGCGCATGGGGCCGCGGCAGCATGTCCGCATTGGAAAGCTGGGCCAACAGCCACGGTATCAACACGCATATCCGCTTTGGCAACATCACCCCCCTGTTGACCCGCTTCGCCGAGGAATCCCGAACCGCGGGCTGGGCCGCCCTTAACCTTGAGGCCGCGAACCTGTCCTTGCAGATGCCCTATCGCATCACCGATGCAGATAATGGTGCCAGCCATCCGACCTTTCAAACCCCGGACCGCAGCCTGCTGATCCGCGCCATGTATGAAGGCGCGCCCAAAACGATCGACATGCACAGCTGGCTGCATGACAACCACGCGGGGCCGCAATCCACCTTCTATACCAATTACAAGAAAAACCGGCTGATCACCGTTGCAAGGCTGGCGGATGGTAAACATGCCTACCTGCGCTCGGACCGCGACGGGCCGGGCTTCATGTCCTTTCTTGTGCAATTCGAACCATGGCAGGCCGGACGCGGCCAATTGGTCGCCTCCAGCATCAAGCGTGGCCGCCAGCCCGACCTTTCCCTGCCGCGCGATGGGATCTTGTCGGCGCTGCTTGCCCCGCCCGAACGGTCCAAACCGCCGCAAGCGGTCGTGGCGCGCCCCACCCCGCCCGCGCCATCCGCAGGCACCCCCAAGGGCAGCGGAACAGGGTTTTACGTGAACAATACCGACGTGGTCACGGCGGCCCATGTGATCGACGGCTGCGCCCGCCTGACCCTCGAAACCGGGGAACCGCTTTCCGTCATCCGCTCTGACACCGGTCTTGATCTCGCTGTCCTTAGCACCACCCGGCGCTCAGCCTCCTGGCTGCCGCTCAGCGAAAGGGTCGCGCCGAAACTTGGCGAAAACATCCTTGCCCTCGGGTTCCCATATCGCGGGATGTTCAATCAGGGCCTGTCGGTGACCGGCGGCAATATCAGCGCCCTGCCCGGCGCAACCGATCCGGCCAAACGGGTCATGCTGACCGCACCGATCCAGCCCGGCAACAGTGGCGGCCCGGTCCTGAACAAGGCAGGAGAGGTGGTGGGCGTCGTCGTATCGCGCGCCAATGACCTGAAGGTGCTTGAAGGCACAGGCACGCTGCCACAAAACATGAACTTCGCGGTCTCGACCGAACCCCTGCTTGGCTTTCTGGACAAGGCAGATGTGTTTTTCCCGCAGGGGCGCACAGATGCGAAACCTCTGGATGACGGGGTTCCGCCGGAAACGCAGGCCTCGGTTGTTTCCATCCTCTGCTATTGATTTAGAACCGTTCCAAACATTGACATCGGGCAGTGGCGGGCGCATATCAGTGGCCAAGCGAGAAAGGTGCATATCCAATGTTCATCCAGACCGAATCCACTCCGAACCCCGCAACGCTGAAATTCCTGCCGGGCCAGTCCGTGCTGGACATGGGCACCGCCGACTTCCCCGCCCCCGTAGGCGCGGACGTATCGCCGCTGGCCGCGCGCATCTTTGGCGTGGATGGCGTGACCGGCGTATTCCTTGGCACCGATTTCGTGACCGTCACCAAGGCGGACAGCATTGAATGGGACCATATCAAACCCGCCTTGCTGGGCGCGATCATGGAACATTACCAATCCGGCGCGCCGGTGATGGCGGGCGATGGTGCCCCCACGCAGGGCGGCCATGCCGAACATACCGGCGAGGATGGCGAGATCGTCGGCCAGATCAAGGAACTGCTGGACACCCGCGTGCGCCCCGCCGTGGCGCAGGACGGTGGCGACATCACCTTCCACGGATTTGAACGCGGCGTGGTCTACCTCCATATGCAGGGTGCCTGCGCGGGCTGCCCGTCGTCCACGCTGACCCTGAAAATGGGTATCGAGAACCTGCTGCGTCACTACATCCCCGAAGTGACCGAGGTGCGGCCCGTTGCCGTCTGACGGAACCGATCCCACGATCCTGTCCTTCGACACATCGGCGGCGCATTGCGCCGCCGCTTTGCTGCGCGGTGGCCAGATCGTTGCCCAACGGGTCGAGGAATTGGGCCGCGGGCAGGCCGAAAGGCTGATCCCCCTGCTGGAGGAGCTTCTGACCGAAGCATGCACTGAATGGAAAGACCTCGATGCCATCGCCGTGGGCATCGGGCCGGGCAACTTTACCGGCATCCGCATTTCCGTCAGCGCGGCACGGGGGCTGGCGATGGCACTGGATATTCCCGCCATCGGTGTGTCGCTGCTCGACACCACGCAATTCTTGTCGGGCCAAGCACAGACAGCCGTGCCCGCCCCGCGTGGCCAGTTCTACCTGATGGATTTCGACACGCAGGCTGCCCCGGTCATCGCGCCCGGCCTGCCCCGCGACGCCTCCCTTGCCCTGTCCACGGAACATTCGGCCGCCGATCACGTGGCCATGATGGCTCGTCTTGCCGCGCAAAGATTGGACAAACCCGCGCCAAGCCCTGCCCCGCTTTACGTGCGCCCTGCCGATGCGGCCCCTTCGCGCGACCTGCCGCCGCCCCTGCTGGACTAAGGCCGATGCAGCACCTGACCCCTGTGAACATGGCGGCGCTGCATGCCCGCGCCGTTACCGACCTGCGGCCATGGACGCGGGTGGAATTTTCCTCGCTGATGGACAGCCCGCATGTGTTTGCCTGTGGCGATCTGGCGGCCTTTGCCCTTGGCCGCGTCGTGCTGGACGAGGCAGAGCTGCTGACGCTTGTCACCGACCCCGACCAGCGCCGTCAGGGGCTGGGCGCGCGGCAACTGGACCGGTTCCACGAAACTGCCCGCAAATGCGGGGCCGTCACCGCGTTTCTTGAGGTCGCCGCCGACAATACCCCGGCCATCGCGCTTTACGCCAAGGCGGGCTATGCCCAGACCGGATTGCGCAAGGCCTATTACGCCAAGCTGAGCGGCGAAAAAATCGACGCGGTGATCATGTCGCGCGTTTTGGATGATGCCTGACGCGACGATGCCCCTCATGACGATGCCCCTCATAGAGACACGTCAAAGTTAAATTTCTGTTGACCCTCGTCCGGCGCTGCGTCCTAAATTGGACCGATCAGTCAATGATCCATGCCGGGTCCGGTGCGACCGCGCCCCGGCCAATGATATTATGGGAGAGTCACATGACTTTGATGCGGAAATTCCTTGGGGCCGCCGCGGCCTGCGCCCTGACCGCCGGTGCGGCGATGGCCGACCCGGCGCTGGTCTTCGACCTTGGCGGCAAGTTCGACAAATCCTTCAACGAGGCCGCCCATAATGGCGCCGAACGCTGGGCCAAGGAAACCGGCGGCAGCTATAACGAGATCGAGATGCAATCCGAAGCGCAGCGCGAACAGGCCCTGCGCCGCTTTGCCGAAGCGGGCTCCAACCCGATCATCACCATGGGTTTCGGCATGGCCGACCCGCTGACCAGCGTCGGCCCCGACTATCCCGACACCAAGTTCGTGGTGATCGACGTGACCTGGATCGAGGGCGAGAATATCCGCCAGGTCGGCTTTGCCGAACATGAAGGGTCTTACCTGGTCGGGATGCTGGCGGGCATGGCGTCGAAATCCGGCACGGTGGGCTTTGTCGGGGGCATGGACGTGCCACTGATCCGCCATTTCGGCTGTGGCTATGCGCAGGGCGTCAAGGCCGCGAACCCCGATGCCAAGATCGTCGCCAACATGACCGGCACCACCCCCGCCGCATGGAATGACCCGGTGAAAGGGTCCGAACTGACCAAGGCGCAGATTTCCCAAGGCGCCGACGTGGTTTACGCGGCTGCCGGCGGCACCGGCGTGGGCGTTCTGCAAACCGCCGCCGACGAGGGCATCCTGTCGATCGGCGTGGACAGCAACCAAAACTACATGCACCCCGGCAAGGTTCTGACCTCGATGCTGAAACGCGTGGACGTCGCGGTTTACGACGCGATGAAAGCGGGCGCTGACGTGGAAACCGGCGGCGTCACCATTCTGGGCCTTGCCGATGACGGTGTCGGCTATGCGATGGACGAATATAACGCCGACCTGATCACCCCCGAAATGAAAACCGCCGTGGACGATGCGCGCGCGAAAATCATCGCGGGCGATCTGAAGGTTGTCAGCTATTACGACAACGACAGCTGCCCCGCGCTGGATTTCTGATCCACGCCGGACGCTGAACAAACGGGCCGCGCGACACCGCTTGCGCGGCCCATTATTTCGATACGGGGTGAATGATGGGCACGGTGCCAGCCATTGAACTTCGCGGCATCTCCAAGGCGTTTGGGCCGGTGCAGGCGAACAAGGATATATCCATCGCGGTGATGCCCGGCACGATCCATGGCATCATCGGCGAGAATGGCGCGGGCAAATCCACGCTGATGTCCATCCTGTACGGGTTCTACAAGGCCGACGCGGGCGAGGTGTTCATCAAGGGCCGCCACACCCAAATTCCCGACAGCCAGGCGGCCATCGCCGCCGGTATCGGCATGGTGTTCCAGCATTTCAAACTGGTGCAGAATTTCACGGTGCTGGAAAATGTCGTGCTTGGGGCCGAGGAAGGCGCCCTGCTGCGCCCGTCCTTGCGCAAGGCGCGGGCCGAGTTGAAATCGCTGGCCGATGAATACGGGCTGAACGTGAACCCTGACGCCGTGATCGCGGATCTTGGCGTGGGGATGCAGCAGCGGGTGGAAATCCTCAAGGCGCTGTACCGGCAGGCCGATATCCTGATCCTGGACGAACCCACCGGCGTGCTGACCCCGGCCGAGGCGGATCAGTTGTTCCGCATCCTTGACCGGCTGCGGGCCGAGGGCAAGACCATAATCCTGATCACCCACAAGCTGCGCGAGATCATGGAGATCACCGACACCGTGTCGGTCATGCGCCGCGGTAAAATGACCGCGACCGTGAAAACCGCCGAAACCAGCCCCGAAGGTTTGGCCGAACTGATGGTCGGCCGCAAGGTGCTGCTGCGGGTCGACAAGGCCCCCGCCCGCCCCGGCGCACAGGTGCTGGAGGTCGAAAACCTCTCCGTGACCGATGACAGCGGCGTCGAACGCCTGCGCGGCGTGTCGCTGAATGTGGCGGCGGGGGAAATTCTGGGCATCGCGGGGGTTGCGGGCAACGGCCAATCGGAACTGCTCGAGATTCTGGGCGGAATGCAGACCGCGCGCAGCGGCAAGATTCGCGTGAACGGCGCGGAAATCGACCTGTCTGGCCGCCATGCCAACGGCCTGACCCGCCGCGCGCGCGGCATCGGCCACGTCCCCGAGGACCGACAGGCCGAAGGGCTGATCATGGATTACACCGCCTGGGAAAACTCGGTCTTCGGCTATCACCGCGATCCGTCGCTTGGCGCGTTGCTGATGGACAATGCCGGCATTCAGGCCCGCGCGCAGGAACAGATGGACAGGTTCGACGTGCGCCCGCCCAACCCGCGCCTTTCGGCCAAGAATTTTTCCGGCGGGAACCAACAAAAGATCGTCGTCGCCCGCGAGATTGACCGAAACCCCGACCTGCTTCTGATCGGCCAGCCGACGCGCGGCGTGGATATCGGCGCAATCGAATTCATCCACAAACAGATCGTCGCCCTGCGCGATGCGGGCAAGGCGATCTTGCTTGTGTCCGTGGAACTGGAGGAGATCCTGTCGCTGTCCGACCGCGTCGCGGTCATGTTCGACGGGCAGATCATGGGCACCGGCCCGGCGGACAGTGCCGACCATATCGGCATGGGCTGCCTGATGGCGGGCATGGGTGGGGCGGACACGCAGGCCATGGCGGGCTGGCAGATTTCAGAGGCCGCCGCGCCGGAACCTGTTCAGGGGTAAAGACGACATGCAAAAAATGCCACATTGGGCCGACGTGGTCCTGATCCCCGTGATCTCTCTCCTGCTGGCCGCCGCGATTTCCGCGCTGGTCATCTTGGGCATCGGGGAAAACCCCGTGGCCGCCGTCACGTTGATGGTCAAGGGGGCGCTTGGGTCCACCTATGGCTGGGGCTACACGCTGTATTACGTCACGAATTTCATCTTTACCGGCCTGTGCGTATCGGTCGCCTTTCACGCGCGGCTGTTCAACATCGGCGGCGAGGGGCAGGCGATGCTGGGCGGGCTTGGCGTCGCGCTGGCCTGCCTTTACATCCCTTGGCCGCACTGGACCGTGGCGGTGGTCGGGGCGGGGCTTGCTTCGGCCGCATTCGGGGCGCTTTGGGCGCTTTTACCCGCAATTTTGCAGGCCAAGCGCGGCAGTCATATCGTCATCACCACGATCATGTTCAACTTTATCGCCGCCGCTTTGCTGAACTATTTTCTGGTCAATGCCCTGCGCCCGAAAGGCGCGATGGAGCCGGCCTCGGCCAAGTTTCCCGCCGCCACCAACCTGCCAACGCTGCATGAATTGCTGGCCCCGCTGGGGATCAATTTCTCCAAGGCGGCGCCCGCCAATGTCACGCTGCTGATCGCCATGCTGGCCTGCGTTCTTGTCTGGCTGCTGATCTGGCGCACAAGGCTGGGCTATGAAATCCGCGCCTTTGGCCATTCCCAAACGGCGGCCAATTACGCGGGCATCAACGCCACGAAAATCACCGTGATCACCATGCTGATTTCCGGCGGGCTGGCGGGCATGATGGCAATCAACAATGTCATGGGCGAGGCAGAACGCCTGGTCCTGAACTCGGTCGAGGGGGCCGGCTTCATCGGCATCGCCGTGGCGCTGATGGGCCGCAATCACCCATTCGGCGTGTTCCTTGCCGCGATCCTGTTCGGATTTCTTTACCAGGGCGGCGCGGAACTTGCGCTCTGGACCAGCATTCCGCGCGAATTGATCGTGGTGATCCAGGGCCTTGTGATCCTGTTCACCGGCGCGCTGGACAACATGGTGCGGATGCCGCTTGAACGGATCTTCATGCGGCTGAACAAGGGGGGCGCGTGATGGATATCCTGGCGCTGCTCGACCCGCAGATCCTTGCCTCGACGATCCGACTGTCGGTGCCCTTGCTGCTGCCCTGCCTTGCGGGGCTGTTTTCCGAACGCGCGGGCGTGTTCGACATCGGGTTGGAAGGCAAGATGCTGCTTTCGGCCTTCTTTTCCGCCGCCGTGGCGTTTCAGACCGGGTCGGTCTGGCTGGGCCTGCTGGCGGGGGTTGCCGCCTCGATGGTGCTGGCGGCGGTGCATGGCGTCGCCTCGATCACCTTTCGTGGCAACCAGCTTATTTCCGGCGTGGCGCTAAATTTCTTGGCGGCGGGCATGACCGTTCTGATCGCGCAAAGCTGGTTCCAGCAGGGCGGGCGCACGCCCTCGCTGATCGGCGGGGCACGGTTCACGCCGATCACCCTGCCCTTTGCCAGCGATGATGCGACCGGGTTGGGCTATTTCTATTCCGAGGTGATCTCGGGCCATTCCCTGCTGACCTATTTCGCCTTTCTCTGCGTGCCGCTGACATGGTGGGTGCTGTATCAGACCCGTTTCGGCCTGCGCCTGCGCGCCGTCGGCGAAAGCCCCGAGGCCGTGGACACCGCGGGCGTGTCCGTGATCGGGCTGCGCTTTGCCGCGGTGGCGATCTGCGGGCTTTTGTGCGGGCTGGCGGGGGCCTACCTGGCCACGGCGCTGCAAGCCGGTTTCGTCAAGGACATGACCGCCGGGCGCGGCTATATCGCCCTTGCGGCGCTGATCTTTGCCAAGTGGCGGCCATGGTATGCGCTGATGGCGACGCTGCTGTTCGGCTACCTGCAAGCCCTGTCGCTGCGCCCCGATTCGATCGAGGCGGCGCTTGGCTTTTCGGTGCAGGTTCAACTGCTGGATGCGCTGCCCTATATCCTGACCGTAGTGATTCTGGCCGGGTTCGTCGGCCGTGCCATCCCGCCCCGTGCGGGCGGCGAGGCCTATGTGAAAGAACGCTAAGCACACAGATTTACACAAACTTGTCGTCTATAGGCTAAGCTGAGTCGGAGGCGCTTGCGAAATCCACACCTTGCAGGCTAGTGATAGACATGCAGATCTACCTCCCCATTGCCGAGGTTTCGGTCAACGCCTTCCTGCTTCTGGGCCTCGGGGGGCTGGTTGGCGTGCTGTCCGGCATGTTCGGGGTGGGTGGCGGGTTCCTGATCACGCCGCTGTTGTTCTTTGTCGGCATTCCCCCCGCCGTGGCCGTTGCCACCTCCACCAACCAGATCGTCGCCTCGTCCTTTTCGGCGCTGCTGGCCCATCTGAAACGCAAGAATGTCGATATCCGAATGGGCTGGGTGCTACTGCTGGGCGGCATGGCCGGATCGGCGGCGGGGATCGTGGTGTTCAACTACCTGAAAAGCCTGGGCCAGGTCGATCTGCTGGTCCAGCTTTGCTACGTGGTTTTCCTGGGCGTGATCGGCGGCTTGATGTTCATCGAAGCGCTGCGCGCCCTGCGCCGGTCCAAATCCGGCACGGTGGTGCGCAAACGGCGCGAACGCACCCTAATGCATAAACTGCCGCTGAAAATGCGGTTTCGTACCTCTGGCCTGTATATCTCGGTCATCCCGCCGGTTGTCGTCGGGTTTTTCGTGGGGGTTCTGGCGGCGATCATGGGCGTGGGCGGCGGGTTCATCATGGTACCGGCGATGATCTACCTGCTGGGAATGCCCACCAAGGTCGTGGTCGGTACATCGCTGTTCCAGATCATATTCGTCAGCGGCTTCACCACCCTTCTGCATGCCACCACCAACTATACCGTCGATATCGTGCTGGCCGTGTTGCTGCTGGTCGGCGGGGTGGTCGGCGCGCAATTCGGCACCACCATCGGCATGAAGATGAAGGCCGAACAGTTGCGCTTCCTTCTGGCGGCGCTGGTGCTGGCGGTCTGCGGCAAACTGGCGCTTGACCTGCTGATCGAACCATCCGAACGGTATTCCATCGCCGTTTATCAGGGGCAATGATATGGTGCGCTGGTTGATCTTTTTGCTGCTGCTGGCCTTGCCCGCCCGCGCCGAACAGGTTGTGCTGGGCCTCAGCCATTCCGAGGTCTCGATCACCGCCGATTTCAACGGCTCCGAATTGCTGATCTTTGGCGCGGTCAAACGCGAGGCACCGATGGCCGATCTGCCATTGCAGGTGATCGTCACCGTGGCCGGCCCCTCGCAGGCGCTGACCGTGTTCCGCAAGGATCATACCGGCGGCATCTGGCGCAATGCCTCGGGCGTGACCATGGACCGCGCGCCCAGCTTTTATGCACTGGCCAGCTCTGCCCCGCTGGACGACATCCTGTCCCGTTCGGAAAACCTGCGCCACGACATCACCATCAAACGCGCCATCCGCGCCGTGGGCATCAGCGGCAAGGCCGGCGGGGTCGGTGAATTCCGCGAGGCGCTGATCCGTCTGCGCACCCGCGAAGGGCTGTATCAGGTGCTGGAGGGCGAGGTCAGTTTCCGCGAACAGACCCTGTTCCGCACCGCGATCACCATGCCCGCCAACCTGACCGAGGGCACCTATACCACCCGCATCTTCCTGATCCGCGACCAAGAGGTGGTGAACTGGGTCTCATCCCCGATCGAGGTGCGCAAGGTGGGGCTTGAACGGTTTCTCTTTACGCTCTCGCGCGAACAATCGCTGGTCTATGGGCTGCTGTCCATCGCCATCGCCATCGCCGCAGGCTGGGGCGCGTCAACCGCGTTCAGGATGCTGCGGAACGGGTAACGCTTCGGGTTCGACGAGGCCCTGTATTCGCATGGAGTTTCAGGTATTTTCAGAACAATGAAAGGGCGGCGGCGCCTTAACCTTCATTGTTCGCCAAATACCTCCGCCGGAGGCGTCCGAGCCTGCGCAAGGAGGCCGCCTTTGCGGGCTAGCGGCAATAGCTGCCTGACCGGTAACGCGCCGTGTCGAAATGGAAATGGTCGCTGTGAAACTTGTTGGCATTGGGGCCAAGCACCGTTCCGAAGGGGCCACATGCGGATTTATGCGCCTGTTTGAGGATCTTGCCACTGCGCCCCTTGCCCCAGTCCTTCAACACCGAGATTTGCGTGCCATTGTGCAGGGTGAACCCGCCGATATCCACCGCACGCCCCTTGCCATGTTCCGAGATTTTTGTGCCTTTCTGGCTGTTGCGGGTGCGGCAGGCATAGCTGGCCATCACGCGCATTTCCCGCACGCCGCCTCCGTATCGGCCCACGGCCGGGGACAGCCCCTTGGCGACCCATGTTTTCAGCGTTTTGGCGGTGGTGCAATCCATCACGGCAGGGGTGGACAGGGCGACGCCCCGCACCGAACGCACGCGCACGGCCTGCGCCACGCCGCAGCCGCGGATCTTGCCGGGCACCGGGCCGATGGGTTCGCCCTTGATGTCAGGATCGCCGCAGACCGCGCCTTTCAGGCTGGCGGCACGGCGTTTCACCACATTGCCCTTCAACCCGTCGGGCCGCAGGATCGGGCGCAGCGACCGGAACAGGCCCTTGCGCGGGCGCTCTGCCTCGGACTGTGCTGACGGTGCCGCGGGCTGCACCATGGCGGTGCCGGGCCGCGCGACGGGGCGCAAGGATGTATCCGGCGCGCGGGCCGTGGCCGCGCCGGCGATCAGCAGCAGCGTCGCAAAGATCGCCGCGCCGCGCATCATTCGCGCTTGCCGCGCCCGAAATCGGGCGCATCGGTGTCCTGCCCCGCCTCGATGATACCGCGGCGGATGGCGCGGGTGCGGGTAAAATAGTCGAACAGGTGGTCGCCGTCGCCGGACCGGATCGCGCGCTGCAGCACGAACAGTTCCTCGGCGAAGCGGCCAAGGATTTCCAGCGTGGCCTCCTTGTTTTCAAGGAAGACATCGCGCCACATGGTCGGGTCCGAGGCCGCGATACGGGTGAAATCGCGGAAACCGGCGGCAGAGAACTTGATGACCTCCTGATCCGACACGCGGCGCAGGTCGTCGGCCACGCCGACCATCGTGTAGGCGATCAGGTGCGGGATATGGCTGACCACGGCGCAGACCTGGTCGTGATGTTCGACCTCCATCCGTTCGGTATTGGTGCCAAGCGCCTGCCAGAACGCTTCAAGCCGCAGTACGGCCTCTTCGCGCGCGTCGCCCGGCACGATCAAGCACCAGCGGTTGTCGAACAGCGAGGCAAAGCCGCTGTCGGGGCCGGAATGTTCGGTCCCTGCCATCGGGTGCGCGGGCACGAAATCGACGCCTTCGGGGATATGCGGCGCGACATGTTCGATCACCGATTTCTTGACCGACCCCACGTCGGTCACGGTTGCGCCCTTGGCAAGGTGCGGCGCGATTTCGGCGGCCACTGCACCCATCACCCCGACCGGCACGCAAAGGATCACCAGGTCGGCGCCCTCCACGGCCTCGATCGCGCTGTCGCAGACCGTATCGCACAGGCCAAGCCGACGGGCGGTGTCGCGGGTCGCTTCGGATCTTGCATAGCCGGACACCTCGGCCGCCATCCCCGCGCGGCGCATCGCCCAGAAGATGGACGAGGCGATCAGGCCAAGACCGATCAGCGCGACCTTTTTGTAGGGCGCGGGCTGTTGGGCTTGGGCGGCGCTCATTACGCGCGCCCCTTGAACAGGCCGATGGTATGGGCGACGCGGCGGCAGGCCGGTTCGTCACCGATGGTGATGCGCAGGCATTCGGGCAGTTTATACCCGGCCACCAGGCGCACGATCAGACCGTGCTGGCGCAGGAAGGCGTCGCAGGCTTTTGCCTCTTCGGGGCTGTCGAAACGGGCCAGCACGAAATTCGCCTCGGACTTGTCGCAAGGCACACCATGGGCGGCAAGCGCGTCGATCAGCCAAGCACGCAGGCGGGTGTTTTCCGCGCGGCACTTGTCGGCATAGGCTTGGTCGCGCACGGCAGCCTCGGCCACGGCAAGGGCCACGTTTGACAGGTTGAACGGGCCGCGAATACGGTTCAGCACGTCGATCACATCGCGCGGCGCATAGCCCCAGCCGACGCGCAAACCGCCCAAGCCATATAACTTGGAGAAGGTCCGCGTCATCACCACGTTGTCCCGCGCATCGACCAGCTTGGCCCCGCCATCGAACCCGTCCACATAGTCGGCATAGGCACCGTCCAGCACCAGCAGCGCGCCCTCGGGCAGGGCCTCGGCCAGGCGCTTGACCTTTTTGGCGGGCAGCATGGTGCCCGTCGGGTTGTTGGGGTTGGCGATGAACACCAGCTTGGTGCGATCCGTCACGCTGGCCAGGATCTTGTCCACATCGACACGGCGGTTCGTCTCGCCCGCCTCGACGGGGATGCCGCCCGCCGCCAGGGTCGAAATGCGATACATGGCAAAGCCGTGTTCGGTGTGAATCACTTCGTCGCCCTGCCCCACATAGGCTTGGCACAGAAAGTGGATCACCTCATCGCTGCCGACGCCGCAGATGATGCGGTCCGCGTCCAGCTTGTGCACCTCCGCGATGGCGGCGCGCAATTCGGCATGGTCGGTGGACGGATAGCGATGCAGGTTCAGCGCCTCGCGCCGGTAGGCATCGATCGCCGCCTCTGACGGGCCAAAGGGATTCTCGTTCGAGGAAAGTTTGACCACCTCGCTCACGCCTTCCAGATGCGAGGCACCCCCTTGATAAAGGGCGATATCCATAATGCCGGGCTGCGGTGCGATTTTGGTCATGTCTGTATCTCCTGCGCCCCCCTCATACTAAGGCGGCTGCTTCAAGGGAAGGCACAAACAGGTCGCAGCCCCTCGGCTGGCAATTGCCATAGGAAACCGGTCCGATAGGCCGGAAATGGCCGAAAATCACCCCCGGAATCGTTTGCCACTTTTTAAACACATGTGAATATCGGAATACATGACCTCTCCAGATAGATGAAATCGAAAGAGGCAAAAAACATGAAGAACGGATTCAGGAAAGCAGCCACGATGCAGAAAGCAGGCGTGCAGTCCGGGCAGGACGATCTGGTGGGAACCACCCTTCTTGAAACGATTACCGGAACGGTCAACGTGGCCGACCCCGTGGACACTGGCACCGATCCTGTCGGCACCACCGATCTTACAGTCAGCTACAGCGACGAAGCCATCGCCGAGTTGCTGTATATGCTTGAAGAAGAAAAACTGGCTGGCGACATCTACGACGCCTTCTACGAAATGTATGGCATGAAGATTTTCGACAATATCGCCAAGTCCGAAGACAGCCATTTCAACGCGCTGGTGACGCAGGCGGAAAACATCGGCATAGACGTGGACAGCTTTGTATTCGAAGAGGCGGGCAGTTTCGAAGACCCCGAACTTCAGGCCATGTATGACGAACTGCTGGCCGTGGGCAGCGAATCCCTGACCGCCGCGCTGGAAGTGGGCGTCGCGATCGAGGAAAAAGACATGATCGACATCGCAGCTGCCGCCGACCTGGTTGAAGGCACCACGCTGGAAAGTGTTTACGAAAACCTGCTGGCCGGGTCGCAATCGCACTTGGATGCATTCAACAACGTCTTGGGCTAAACCCCTTGCCGACTTGGGCCAAGACCCATGCAGACAAAGAAAAACCCCGCAGTTTCCTGCGGGGTTTTTTATGTCTTGGTGGATCGGCGAAGATAAAGCGTTTTGAAACAATCCTGAGGCAAGAAGTTGCTTCGAAACGCGCGGAACACCGATAGGGCGCGCGCGTTTCGAGAAAATCTGAGACCAGGAATTTTCTTGAAACGCTTCTTAGTTCTTCGCGTAGAATTCCACGACCAGATTCGGTTCCATGATCACCGGGTAGGGCACATCGGCCAGCTGCGGTGCGCGCACGAACGTGGCTTTCATTTTCGAATGGTCGGCGTCGATGTAATCGGGAACGTCACGCTCGGGCAGTTGCACGGCTTCCAGCAGGACAGCCAGTTGCTTGGACTTCTCGCGGACTTCGACCACGTCGCCCTCTTTCACACGGTAAGAGGCGATGTTGACGCGCTTGCCGTTCACCATCACGTGGCCGTGGTTCACGAACTGACGGGCTGCGAACACGGTCGGCACGAATTTCGCGCGGTAAACAACGGCGTCCAGGCGGCGCTCCAGCAGACCGATCAGGTTTTCACCGGTATCGCCTTTGACACGCTCGGCGTCGCCGTAAATGCGACGGAACTGTTTCTCGGTCAGGTCGCCGTAGTAGCCTTTCAGCTTCTGCTTGGCGCGCAACTGGATACCGAAGTCGGACAGTTTCTGCTTGCGGCGCTGGCCGTGCTGGCCGGGGCCGTATTCGCGGCGGTTGACCGGCGACTTGGCGCGGCCCCAGATGTTTTCGCCCATACGGCGGTCGATTTTGTACTTGGCAGACGTGCGTTTGGTCACGGCTGTTCTCCTTTATGCTGGCATTTCGATCTGATCCGAAAACCGGTTCCCACTTTTCTGGCCTAAATCGCAGATGCGCCTTCAACCGATTGTGCAAACCTGACCCCGGATCGGGCCTGATGCCGTTTACAAAGGGCGTTGTCCTCTTCTTCAGGTCCGCCTTGCGGCGTTCCCTTCCGATGACAGGCATCCCCTTGCGGGGGCCACCAACACCAATGAAGTCGCGCTTATATCTGCGCGCAGCACAGAGTCAAGCGGGCAATAAAACAAAGACGCGGGGCAAGTTACCCCTGCCCCGCGTCCTTGTGAAAAACATGTGGGTCAGGCGACCTCGTGCCGCAAGATCGCCGCCTCGGACCGCGAAAGGTTGCGGCGGGCATAATCGCCGTAACGCTCTGGCTCTGCCGCCAGCGACGGGTTGCGCGCCAGCAGGCGTTCGCGGTCTTCCTCGGCCAGCGTGGACAGGGCCGCGTTCGCCGGATGGAAACTTTCGGTCTCGACCCCGTTCGCCCAAAGGATTTCGTGCTTGGGCAACAGCAGGTGGATATAGGTCACCTCTTTCAGGGCCGTATCCACCGCGATGGTATGATCGTTGATCAGATCCTTGGCCGACACCAGAACCTCGGGCGTATTGAACAACGCCTGCGCCACATCGCCCTTCACCAGCATCCGATGCTCGGGTGAGACAAGCAATTCCTCGTCTGGTCGCTCGACACCCAAAGCGCCCGCACGAATGCGAATGGGCCGCAGCTTGGGCATGGCAAACAAGCGCGCGCCGGTCATGCGGCGCGATCCGATCCATTCGATATCTTGCGCGCCACTGTCGCGGGTCATCACCCGGTCGCCCTCGCGCAGTTCCTCGACCAGGCGCGCGCCATCGGGCGTCTGGATGCGGGTGCCGGGGGTGAAACAGATCACGCCGCCCGTGGACGGGCTCATACTGTCTTGGGCCTGCACATGGTCCAGCGCGTGATGCACGACCCACAAATCCGTATTGCGCGGCGGCAGATCGTCGATGAACAGCAGCAGCGGCGGTGCGCCATTGCCCGGTTCGATCACGGTGATTGTATAGGTTCGCGCGCCATCGGTCACGATGATGGCGCTGTCCATCAACGGCTCTTCCACCTCGATCCCGCGCAAATCCCGTTTGCCTGTGACTGCCACCCCGACAAGCCTGCGCACCATGCGCGCCGCCCGCTTTCTCAGGTCGGCCTTTCCGTCCGCCTCATCCAGACGCAACAGTTCACCGGGCCCATCGACCCGCACGGCATCGCCGCGCCAGGCCCAGGCTGCACCAACGCTAAGCGAAGCGATAGGCGCGGCATCAAGACCGTCCAGTTCCGTTTGCGACCAGGAGATGACGAACGCGCCCTTATAGCCCGTTCCCATTGCCTGTATGCTGCCTCTAGTCTTCTTTTATTATTAACAGAAGGTTAACAGAGGCGAATCACCCTGGGAAGTCCGGATTTGTGACGCGTGGCATTTTTGTCTTAGAAGTCGAATTTAAGCCGCACAGAGCCTACAACCTGCCCGCCATCCTGGCCCTCGAACTCTTCGCCAAGGTAGGTCAACCCGTAGAAACCGCTGGTTTTTTCGGCCTGCCAATGCACGCCTGCGCGCAGGCGGGTGCGCAGATCGCTCATGTCATAGCCTGCGCTTTCAGGCAGGTAGATGCTGTCGGCCACATGCGCCACATCGCCGCCCAGCACGAAAGAACGTCCGGCGTTGCGGTTCGACACCGACCGGTAACGCTGCCCGCTGACCACGTCCCGCACCAGCAATTCGCCCAACCCCGTCTGACCGATGGTCAGGTCGGCACCGGCACGGATCAGGGTCTCGTCCCCCGCGCGCCCCTCGACAAAGGGGCGCAGCCGCGCACCGCTGTTCAGGGTAAACTCGCGCCCGGCCTCGACCACCACGGTGGGGTGGAAATCGTTGCCGATCATGTTCGCGCGGGTGGTGCCGGATGTGCCGTCGACGCCCAGCGCATCATGCAACCCGTCCTGAAAATTGCGCAGGCCCGTTTGATCGCCGGTCACGACCATATCGGCACCCAACGCAAACTCCACCGCGCCGCGCGCGAAATGGGTGTGCAGGCCCAGCGCCACGGTCGTCGCATAAGGCCGGTCGTCCGCCGCAGGTTTTTTCAGATCGTCAGGAGCAATGATCTGCCCGCCCAGACGCAATTCGATGACATCGCCAAACTGTTCCGGCAAATCGCCGGACCAGCCCCGCCCCCAGATCCGGCTGGCCTGAACCGAACCAGACCGCCAGCGGTCTTGCGTGTCGCCGATGAAATCGTTCGTGACCAGCCGGCCATAGCCCAGCTTCACCCGCTCTGTCGAAAGCGTGTCTTGCGCGGTGGCGGTGCCTGCTATCGCGGAAAACGCAATCGCGGCGGCGGCAATCAGACGGATCATTCCGGTCCCTACTCTATCTTGGCGCCCCCCAGCGTCATGCTCCTGTTAACCACAGCCGCAGAATCGAGGCCAGAGCGTCAGAGTGCAAAACCGCCCCCGACCCGGAATTTTCATGCGGGCGTTGCGGATTGGCCGCAATGTGGCCAGCCGCGACCGGCCCGCACCCCCGCAATGCCCCGGCGTCTAAAATGACGCAGCGTTCAATCCGGGCGGCACGAAAACCACGCCCCGCAGCTTGGACAATACCCGCCCCCTTGCATAGATTCCCCCAAGGAACGCGCGCATGCGCGCAGAGAGGACGACCAAAATGACCATGCCGAATATTCTGAAAAACCTGTCACTGCCGCTGATCGGCAGCCCGCTTTTCATCATCTCCAACCCCGACCTGGTGCTGGCCCAATGCAAGGCTGGCATCGTCGGCAGCTTTCCAGCCCTGAACGCCCGCGAGAAAGAGGGCCAAAGCCTCGATGAATGGCTCACCCGCATCAGCACCGAACTGGACCGCCACAACCAAGCCAACCCCGACAACCCCGCCGCCCCCTTCGCGGTCAACCAGATCGTCCACCGCTCCAACGCACGGCTGGAACGCGACGTGGAACTGTGTGTGAAACACAAGGTGCCGGTCTGGATCACCTCGCTCGGCGCACAGGAATGGGTGTATGAGGCCGCGCATTCCGTCGGCGCCATCGTGCTGCACGACGTGATCAACGACCGCTTCGCCCACAAGGCGATCGAAAAAGGCGCCGACGGGCTGATCGCTGTCTCCGCCGGGGCGGGCGGCCACGCGGGCGCCCTGTCTCCTCTGGCGCTGATCCAGGAAATCCGGGAATGGTTCGACGGCCCCCTGTTCCTGTCTGGCGCCATTGCCAAGGGCGACTCGATCCTCGCCGCGCAAGCCATGGGCGCGGATGGCGGCTATGCCGGATCGGTCTTCATTGCGACCGAAGAAGCCAACGCCGATGCACGCTACAAGGAAATGATCGCCGAAAGCGGGGCCGATGACATCGTCTATTCCAACCTCTTCACCGGCGTCTGGGGCAATTACCTCAAACCCTCGATCGCGGCGGCAGGGATGGACCCCGAAAACCTCGAACGCTCCGACCCCAGCACCATGAACTTCAGCGAAAACCGCGAAAAACCGAAAAGCTGGAAGGAAATCTGGGGTTCGGGCCAAGGCATCGGCGCAGTCAAGGACGTGAAACCCGCGGCCGAGGTCGTCGCCCGCCTGAAAGCGGAATACGACGCGGCGCAAACCCGCCTCGCCCAAACCCTCGGCTGGACACGCGACTAAGGGGCACACCGCCCCCTGCTTTCATTTTGCCGAAAATACTCAAACCCGTCCCCTCCACGCATCCAGCGCCGGAACAGGGGCGGGACATTTCAAGCAGTGGCGCGCGCCGAATGGCGCACGCCCGGCGGTGGCAGCGGGGCGCCTTACGCGCCCCGCTGCCACCGCACCCCCTCAAAACCGCTGTATCGGAAATATCAGCCGTCCACAGCCTCGCGCGCGACCTCCTCGGCCTTCAGCGCCTTGCGGTCGGGCTTACCCACGGGCGTATGCGGCAAAGCCTCGCGAAACTCGACATAGCGCGGGATCTCGTGCCGCCCCAGCTTGTCCTCCAGAAACGCCTGCAACTCCTCAAGTGAGAACCGATCCGCACCCGCGTTCAACACCACAAACACCTTCGCGCTTTCCCCGCGATAGCTGTCCGGCACGCCAATCGCCATTGCCTCGGACACGTCAGGATACTGGTGCACCGCGTTCTCGATCACCAGCGGATAAACGTTGAACCCACCAGACAGGATCATGTCCTTCTTGCGGTCTACCAGGTAGAAATACCCGTCCTCGTCCATGTAACCGATATCGCCGGTCAGGAACCAACCATCCGCAAAGGCGTTCCGCGTCTCCTCGGGTTTCTGCCAATATTCGCGCAACACGTTCGGCCCCGCGATCGCCATCTCGCCGGTCTCGTTCGGGCCCAGAACGCGGGTCGGATCCTCGACATCAACAATGCGCATGTCCAACCCCGGCAGCGGCACGCCGATGGTGCCCAGCTTTTCATCGGGCATTCCTTGCGGCACCGCTGTCCCCGCGGGCGAGGTTTCGGTCATGCCCCAGCCGCCGCGAATTTTCAGCCCTGTCAACTGCTTGACGCGGTTGTATACCTCCACCGGCAGGGGCGCACCACCCGAGGCCGCATAGGTCAGGGACGACAGGTCGCGCTTTTCGATATCCGGCAATTGCAGCAGGGCAATCCATGTGGTCGGCACGCCGCCAAAGGCCGCAACGCGCTTTTCCTCGATCTCTTGCACCGCCTGCGCGGGGTCATAGCGCAGGCGCAAATGCTGCGCGCCGCCCTCGTAAAACCGTTTCAGCAGGGCGGTGGTCAGGCCCATGATGTGAAACAGCGGCGAATAGACTAGGCTGGCGCGCCCCGGCTGCGTCGCCGGCTCGTCCTTGGAGGCCTCGTGATAGATCTGCACCGCCGCCGTCAGGTTGGCATGGGTCAGTACCGCCGCTTTCGGCAGGCCGGTGGTGCCGCCAGTATATTGTAAAAGGGCCATGTCATCCGGCGCGACCGGCGCCGGATCATAGGCCGCCCCCGCATGATCACCCCAGAATGCCTCGACCCCCACGGCGCCTTCTGACACCGGGCAATCGCGCCCCATGGCCGACACCGGATCGGGACATTGCACCAGGAAAGGCAGCTCGCCCGAGGCAAGAAGCGACCCGAAGTGGCGGGCAAATTCCGGCGTGGTCAGGGAAATGCACAGCTTGGCCCCGCTGTCCTGCATCTTGTGGGCAATCTCGCGGTCGGCATCCAGCGGGGAAAGATGCGTCACCGCCGCACCCGCCGCAATCGCGCCGAAGAAAAAGATCGGGTGCCACGGGCAGTTCGGCAAATGCAGCGCCACGCGGTCGCCCTTTTGAATGCCATGGGCACGCAGCGCCGCCGCGGCCTGCGCCACCAGCGCCTGCATCTGGTCGTAACTGAAGGACTTGCCGTAATATTCGATCGACAGCCTACCCTGATGCGCCTTGAACGCTTCGGTCATCATGGCGGTCCATGTCGTCGGCTCGGGCGTAAAATCGGGGCGAACCCCTTTGGCGTATTGGCGGTGCCACGGGCGAGAGCCCGGCCGAAGCGATAGTGTCATGGTGATCCTCCCTTGATGCGGCATGGGCCTCCCAACCCAAAACTTCCGCAATACAGAATTTCCTTCTGCACTTTGACCCAAAGCTATCCGCGCCCGAAGCCTTGGGTCAAGCCTGTTCGCCCATACGCTGAAATCCGCCCCGGGCCGCACCAATTGACAAGACGCAAAGCCACCGCGCCGACATGATGCAAGATGACCCTCGCAGCCGGCGATCCGCCGTCTGACAGGAGGTTTCCACCATGCAAGTCATAAATACCCCAGACCCCCACGGCACAGGCATCCGCAAGGCAACGGCCCTGTTGGGCCTGGCAGCCGCCATGGCCCTGTCGGCCTGCAACACGATGGTGGTGACAACGCCCATGGCCCAACCCGCCAAGGTAGCGTATCGCCTGCCGCCGCTGGCCAATTGCGTGCCCGCCGATGCCCGCGATCGGGCGCGTATCCTGACGCAGTTCCAGGCACAGTTCCGCGGCCCCCTGCACCGCAACGGGCGGCGCATGAGCTATGCCGAATATATCCGCACCCGCCACGCGCGCGTCTATGATTGCGGCACGGTCTGGCGCATCGTCTTCACGCCCATCTGGGTCAACAGCGCCCTGCCCAGCCATGATTACCTGCTGCGCAAGGACGGGGTCATGGTCTATTTTCCGTTTGGCTGACGCATCGCCCGGACTCTGCCTCAGCCCTTGCGGGCGGCAGCAATCGCGGCCCAAACCCGCGACGGGGTGGCGGGCATGTCCAGCGGTTTGGTCACACCCAGCCGCACCAGCGCATCCTGTACCGCGCTCATGCCGGCAGCCAATGCGCCGATGGTGCCCGCCTCGCCCACGCCCTTGACCCCGTTGGGGTTCAACGCCGTCGGGACGGGTTCGAACCCCGCGTCCAGCATCGGCAGGTCCGAGGCGCGCGGCATGGCGTAATCCATGAAAGAGCCGGTCAGCAACTGCCCCTCGCCGGGGGAATAGCTGACCTGCTCCATCAGCACCTGCCCCAGCCCCTGCACCACGCCGCCGTGGATCTGCCCCTCGGCGATCTGCGGGTTGATGACGGTGCCGATATCCTCGACCCCGCTATAAGAGGCGATGCAGCACAGGCCGGTGTCCGGGTCGATCTCGACCTCGCAGATGTGGCACCCATTGGGAAATGTCGGCGCATCGGGGGCAAAACTGCCCTCTCCCAGCAGGCGAATGCCACGATCGTCGGCGGTTTTCGCCACCTCCTCCAGCGTTACCGCGCGGTCGGTGCCAACGATACGGAACGCACCTTCGGCATATTCGATGTCGGTCTCGGCGGCCTCCAGAATGTCGCCCGCAACGGCGCACGCCTTGGCCAGCGCGCGGCGCACCCCATCCTGCAAGGCGGGCGCGCCCTGCGGCATCGCCGCCGATCCGCCCATGCCACGCCCCTTGTCCAGCCGATCGGTGTCGCCCTGCCGATAGGTGATCCGCTCGGGGGGCAGATCCAGCGCCACCGCGGCCAGATCGGTCAAAGCCGTCTCAAGCCCCGATCCACCGGAAAACGTGCCCACATCCAACGTGACCGTGCCATCGGCATGGATTTCGACATTGGTGAAATCCTGCCCCGGATTGCCCCACAGCCCGCCCGCGGTTTCCACACAAAGCGCCAGCCCACGCCCGCGCACCATTCCGCGCTTGGCCGAACCCGCCGACCGCGCATCGAACCCCTGCCAGTCGGCACGGGCCAGCCCAGCATCCAGCACCTTTTCGAAATCACCGCAGTCATAGTCGAAGATAAATGGCGATTTCCACGGCATCTGCTCGGCCCCGATCAGGTTGCGGCGGCGCAGTTCCACCGGATCGAACCCCGCCTGCCGCGCGGCATGGTCGATCAGCGCCTCGACCGCCAGCGTCGCCTCTGGCCGGCCCGCGCCGCGATAGGCCGCGACGGGCACCGAATGGGTCAGGTGGCCGGTCATCCGCCCCGCGATCAGCGGTGTGCGGTAAACCCCTGCCACGCCCCCATAATTCAACAGCATCGCCAAGGAACGAGAAGAGGCATAGGCCCCCACGTTCAGCTCTACCGCGAAACGCATGGCAAGAAAGTTGCCATTGGCATCCATCCCCAGCTCTGAGGTGATGCGCATGTCGCGCCCCGCCTCGTCGGCCAGGAAATCCTCGCCCCGGTCGGCGCACCAGCGCACCGCGCGCCCCAACCGATGCGCGGCCCAGAACAGCACGCATTCTTCGCGCAGCGGCCCGGCCTTCATGCCAAAAGCCCCGCCCACATCGCCCGCGTGGCAGCGAATATCCTGCGGTTGCATCCCCATCGCCTCGGCCAGCAGGGGGCGCAGGGCCATGGGGTTCTGATGGCTGGCCCACAACTCCCAGCGGCCGCCCTCGATCGGGCCGGCATAGGCGTTGCGCGGCTCCATCGGGGCGGCAGTGACGCGGGTGACGGGGGTGGTCAGGCGGACGGCATGAGCCGCCCCGGCAAGGGCATCGCCCGCCGCGTCCCAATCGCCGCGCTGCCATTCAAGGCACAGGTTGCCGGGGCGGTCATCATGCACCAGCCCCGCGCCCTGCGCCTGCGCCTCTTCCAGCGTGGTGACGGCGGGCAGTTCCTCCAGATCGGACAGGACGGCCTCTGCCGCGTCCAACGCCTGCGCGCGGGTTTCGGCGATAACGATGGCCAGCGGCTCACCGGCGTGGCGGACACAGGTGGTGACAAGCAGATGGCGCGGGGTGTCGCGCCATTCATGCCCGTCCGGCCCGGTCAGCTGCATCGGCACTTGCAACGGCCCGATGCCCGCCGCCGCCATATCTGCGCCGGTGAACACCGCAAAGACGCCGGGCATGGCGCGCGCATCATCCGCTTCCACCCCCAGCACGCGGGCCGAAGCGAAATCGGACCGCACGAACACCGCGTGAAGCGCCCCGTCGCGACGGTCATCACCATAGCGCCCCTTGCCGGTCAGCAGCCGCTTGTCCTCGATCCGTCCTTTGCGTGCCTGTGCCATCTGCGTTCCCTTCGATCTGCATCTTGCGGGCAACATGCCGTATCATCGGTGCCCCCGAAACCCCCTGTCTGCATCCGCCGCAGCCCCGCGCGAAAGGCCTGATACGGTGATTGATCAAATTGTCGCCCCCCCCGAAAGAGCGACAATTTTCCTGTGATTCCAATACGTCAGCCCAATACGTCAGAAGGATAACGATGTATTTCAACTATGCCTTGCAATATATATCTGTCGATGTGGCAACGGTGCAAGGTTCCGGCGTGGACGGATGACGGCACCGACACCGGCGCGACCGGGCTCGGCGTGGCCGACCAAGCCGAGGTGATGATGGATTTCGTCACGGCCATGACCGGCGGGTTCATCCCATTCACCGCCAATGATGCAAGCTATTCCGGCTTTGGCACGGTGACGGGCCCAACCACGGGGGATGACAACGTGATCGGGCAGAACATCAGCCAGCAGCTTTACCTGCTGGCGGGCAACGACATCCTGCGGGCGAGGAGGGGCCGATACCTTCTCCTCCATCCTGGGCGAAACCAAGGGGCGCAACATCATCCGCGACTACGAGCCGGGCACAGACACGGTAGAGCTGGGCGCGGACCTGTGGGACGCAGCAGGCGCACTGACCGCGCAAGAGGTGGCCGACACCTATGGCCATTTCACCCCCGATGGGTCGATCTTCTTGCTGGATTTCGACGCCTTGGATGGGATCCTGCTTGGCACCGCCGACCCGACCACCGCCGATATCGCCGCGGATTTTCCGCACGTCTGATCCGCCCTTCGGTCGGCGGGGGAGCGGGGGCTGCCCGCCCCCTCGTCGCGGGCCTGCCCGGCCCGCACCTCGCCCTGCTTCACGTCAGCGCGATACGGCATGGGTCTCGTGCGCACGAACGTCAGGTGTCGCGCGGCGCAGCCATCGGGGCAATCTGCCTACAGCATCCCGATCTGGTCGTTTTCCACCTCTTGCACCGGCTGCATCACCAACGGTTCGGCCGGTTTCAGATCATCGATCCTGAGCGGCCCCGTGGGTTTGGACAGCATCGCCCGCACCACCCAGTGCAGCCGCGTTTCCGCCCGCGTGATCGCCACATAGGCCAGCCGCTTCCACAGGGGTATCCCCGCCTCGTTCCGGTTCATCTTGGCGGCGACATAAAGGTCAGGTGCGAACACCTGCACGTCTTCCCATTGGCTGCCCTGCGCCTTGTGAATCGTCACTGCGGCCCCATGCAGGAACGTCGCCCCCATGCGCGCGGCATAGGGAATGAACGGCTCTTCCTCGTCAGGTTTTTCGATCTTGACGATCGAGGCGGCACTGACCTGCGGGTCTTCGGCCCCCATCACGTAAAGCCTTGAAAACGCGGGCTTTCGACCCGGCCCCAAGTATACGACCTGTGCCCCCTTGATCAGGCCGCGCGCCTCTAGGTCCAGCCGTTTCTTGCGATGTTTCGCTGGCAGTTCGATCCCGTCGCAGATCATCGGCTCGCCGGGCAGCATCGCGTCCTCGGGCGCACCATGCACGCCGCGAAAGGCGCTGATCAGACGGATGCGCGTGGCATTACGCCAGACCAGAACGGGGCTGCGCGCCATCAAATCCACCTCGACGCGGGACGCATAGCGCACCCGCTCGTCGCGTTTCGACGCTTCCTCGACCATATTTTCGAACTGGTGGAATTGCAGCTGCGGATCGGCCAGGGCATGGGCCAGGTCCAGAATCGGGTTGCCCGCCTCTTGCCGGTGGATACGGCTGAGGTTCAACTGCGCGGGGGCGGGCAGTTTGTCAAACACCATGGTCCCCGACTGCCCCACCGGTGCCAACTGCGCCGGATCGCCGAACAGGATCAGCGTCGGGAAAATCTCTCGCAAATCGTCGAACTGCTTGTCGTCCAGCATCGACGCCTCATCGACGAACCCGATATCCAGCGGGTCGTCGCGCCGTTTCCAGCCGGTGATGAAATCGCTGCCCCTCAGCCCCGCCGCCGCCAGTGCCGCCGGGATCGACCCATGCACCTGGTAAGAGGCAAAGGCGCGGTCCAGCACCTCCTCGGTGATCTTCTCGTCGCCCATCTCCTCGGGGTCGGGGCGCTCGCCGCTGCCCGCCAGCCATTCGGCAATGCGCTCGTATTCAGGGTCGTAAACCGGCGTGTAAAGGATGCGGTGGATCGTCGTCGCCGGCACGCGGCGTGTGCGCAAAACGCTGGCCGCCTTGTTGGTGGGCGCCAGAATGGCCAGCGTGCGCCGGTCCTTGCGCCGCTTGCCCTCCCAATCGCCGGACACGACATCGACACCCGCATCTTTCAAAGCGTGATACAGCTGCGCCAGCAGCAGGGTCTTGCCCGATCCGGCCTTGCCCATGACCGCCAGCACCTGCCCCTTGCCCTCTTGCGGGGGCAACAGGGTGGCATTGTCCAGATCGACACCGACAGCGCGCAACACGTCGGCGATGCGGTCATGGGCCTCGGCCTGGTCGGCGGAATATGTGGGGCGCGCGGGAAGTGTCATGGCGCGACACTACCCCGCCGCCCCGCCGTGTGCCAGATGCCGCGCGGCACAAAGCGGCGCGGAACGAGGCATTTTTCTGCCGGCTGCGGCTGCGGTGACGGTCAAGCGGTCAGGGCCATCCGGCGATGATCCGCCCCGAAAGAACGATCGAACCACAGGCGCGACAATTCGGGGCTGATACGGGCCGCCTGCGCCACGCGGCCTTTCGCCTCGTTCGAAAACTCCCACAGCCCGACGCTTATCTGCTCGCGCCCCTCCCCGACCGAACCCAGAACATCGGGGCTGGACCCGATACGGCGGTAAATCCGCACCATCCGCGCATCGAACACGCCGACGAAATGGGCCACGTCAAAGGCCTGCATCAGCTCGCCACCGGCAAGCATCAGCGCCGCCGCAACCCGGCTTTCCACCCCGCGGGACAGGCAAAACCGTGTGCATTCCCAGATGTTTGCGCTTTCGATCCTCACCCCGCCGGTGATGTTCAGGAAATGTTCGTTGACCATGCAGCGCCCGGTCGTCGGCAAGAACCGCATCGATCCGCCGTGGCTGCCATCGGCCTGTTCCCAGATCACGTAAAGCGGGTTCAGATCGTCATATTCATCGCGTTCTTCCCCGGCGGCATCGACCGTCACATCCCAACCAAGCCGGGTCTTGAACTGGTCAGCGCGATCACGAAACATCGTGTCGCGCAGTTTCGGGAAACGGTGCAATTGGTCGGCATATACATATCTAAGCATGGCATTCTACCCTCGTCCTGACTGATGAGGGTAACTCTAGGCATAGATGGTTAACGCACATTTCCCACGGCGTGCGTTGCGCCGCATGACGTGGGGTAAAACGTGAACATTTTTCACGAAATGCAATCTGAACAGGTCAAAATGCTCCGTTCACACCACGATCAAACCGCGTGCCATGGCCCGCGCCACCGCATGCGTTGTGTTCATCGCGCCCAGCTTGTGACGCGCGCTTTCAATGTAAACCCGCAAGGTATGCTCGGAAATCGCCAGTGCCTCGGCCACCTGCGCGCGGCTGTATCCCACCGCCAACAGGGTCATCGCATCCACCTCGCGCGGGGACAGGGCCGAATTTGACTCGGGCGTGCGGCCCGGCTCGAACTCCAACGCCTTTTGATTGAAATAATGCGCGATCAGGATCAGGTCGCGGCGGTGATCTTCGCAAAACATGTCCCAAGTGTCGTCGTCGCAATTGTGGCTTAGCGTGAACAGGGCGAATTGCCCGTTCGGCCCCCGGATCGGGATGGAAAACCCCTGATTGCCGACCCCGTGTCTGATCGCGTCCATCTGAAAGGCCCGCGCTGCCTTGCCCGACCAGTCCAGCCGCTTCCAGCCGACCGGATGGAAACGTTGGTAACAGCCCTGGATAACCGGATCGACGCGCAGGTAATCCCGCTCGATATAGCGTTCCACCCATTCGTCAGAATAGGTGCCGCAGCCGTATTGCTCGCCCTTGGCCGAAACCCAGTGATAAACGATGTGGTCGACCTTGAATTCGTCGCGAAGGGCCTCAATCAGACCCTGCAACTCGTCAAGCGCTAAAGCGCGCTCCAGCTCTTCCAAAATGCGCTCCACCTTGGGCGTCATCCGCGCGCACCGTTGCCGGTGCCCCCCCGTTCGCGGACGCAAGCTCGCATGCTGCCACCAGTCGCGTGGTGTCCAGCTGCTCGGACAGATGCGCCATGCCATTGGCATCCGCAAAGGCCCGAAGATCCGAGAGTACGTCCAAAATCCAATCGTTCTGCATCGCTACCCTCATCCGTGAGTGGTTAATGAAACGTTAAATCAAGCATAGCATGAGACGCTTTTCTTAAGAAATTCACGAAAACTAACTCCCCGAAAATAGTGAGGGGTGATTTTCTAAGGGCTTGAAAGCAAATAATCGACATGCCGAAGCATCCCGCGCACCCGGTGGCAAAGCGATTCGCAAGCCCGCCAAACGCCCCGCTTGCGTAAAGAACACCCTCTCGCCCGCCCCAATCGTAAATGCCGCGCGTCACGGCGCGGCTTGCGCGCGCCCCGCAGCGGGACGCGAAGGGGCAAGGTATCAGGCGCGGCGGCACGCCGCCCCATTGGGTCACGCCCCCGGAATCACGCGCGCCTCGATGATGCCTTGGGGCAAAGAAAAAGCGCCCCGCAGCCATCGGCCGGGGGCGCTTTCGCATAACGCGATGCCGAAACGCTTACTTCTTGCCCGCTTCGATCACATCTTCCACGGTGCGCAGACCGGTGGTCGGCGCTTGCACCAGCACGGCCATGTTGCCGGGCTTATGCTCGTTGCGCAGCATCTTCATATGCGCATCGGGGATCTTGGACCACGGGAACACTTCGGACATGCAGGGGTCCAGACGGCGCTCGATCATCAGGCGGTTGGCGCTTGCGGCCTGTTTCAGGTTGGCAAAGTGCGAACCTTGCAGGCGCTTCTGGTGCATCCACATGTACCGCACGTCAAAGGTGCAGTTGAACCCCGAGGTGCCGGCGCAGATCACCACGATCCCGCCCTTTTTCACCACCAGCGTGGACACGGGGAAGGTCGCCTCGCCCGGATGTTCAAACACCATGTCAACGCTGACACCCTTGCCGGTGATGTCCCAGATCGCCTTGCCGAACTTGCGGGCTTCTTTCAGCCACTCATTGTATTCCGGGGAATTCACGGTGGGCAGTTGACCCCAGCAGTTGAATTCCTTGCGGTTGATCACGCCCTTTGCGCCCTGGTCCATCACGAACTGACGCTTGGATTCATCGGAAATCACGCCGATTGCGTTGGCACCTGCGGTGTTCGCCAACTGGATCGCGTAAGAGCCAAGACCGCCCGACGCGCCCCAGATCAGAACATTCTGCCCCGGCTTCAGCTCGTGCGGGTGGTGGCCGAACAACATCCGGTAAGCGGTGGCCAGCGTCAGCGTGTAGCAAGCCGCCTCTTCCCAGGTCAGGTGCTTGGGGCGCGGCATAAGTTGCTGCGCCTGCACACGAGTGAACTGGCTGAACGATCCGTCGCCGGTCTCGTACCCCCAGATCCGCTGGGTGGGGCTGAACATCGGGTCGCCGCCGTTACATTCCTCGTCGTCGCCATCGTCCTGGTTACAGTGGATCACGACCTCGTCGCCGACTTTCCAGGTTTTCACCTTGTCGCCCACAGCCCAGACGATGCCCGACGCGTCGGAACCGGCGATGTGATAGGGCTGGCCATGCACATCGAAGGGGCTGATCGGCTGGCCCAGACCGGCCCAAACGCCGTTATAGTTAACGCCTGCGGCCATCACCAGAACCAGCACTTCGTGGCTGTCGATTTCCCAGGTGTCCACGACTTCCTGCTGGAACGATTGGTCGGGTTCGCCGTGACGCTCGCGGCGGATCGCCCAAGCATACATCTGTTTCGGCACATGACCCAGCGGGGGCATTTCCCCGATCTCATAAAGGTCCTTCTTGGGGGCGTCGTATTGAGCAAAATCCGCCGACATCGTCGTCTCCTGTTTTCAGCCTTTGCCGCAACGCAGAATCGCGGCCTTATGCCCCTTAACTATTGACCGTCACGCAACAAAGCAATCCCACCAATGTCATTTTTGTAATTTTATGACCGAGCAGGTGCAGAAACTACGCCACGTCGCAGCATTGCCGCCCGCCCCCCTTCCCGCCCTTTGAAAATTGCCGCAAGGTCGTATGGCCCTGCTGCGTCATGCCGCGATGCGGCGAATTGACGAAGACACGAAATTCCGGCTATCACATCTCAGACGCAATTTTATTGCCCGATCGCAATTCAAATTCAGGAGGCCCGCCATGAGCGAGACGACCGAAGTGAAAAAAGACCGCCCCTGGTTGTTCCGCACCTATGCGGGGCACTCCACCGCAAGCGCCTCCAACGCGCTGTACCGCTCCAACCTGTCCAAGGGGCAAACCGGCCTGTCCGTGGCTTTCGATCTGCCCACCCAAACCGGATATGACAGCGATCACATTCTGGCCAAGGGCGAAGTCGGCAAAGTCGGCGTTCCCGTCGGCCACTTGGGCGACATGCGCGCCCTGTTCGACAATATCCCGCTGGAACAAATGAACACCTCGATGACGATCAACGCGACCGCGCCTTGGTTGCTGTCACTTTACATCGCCGCCGCCGAAGAACAGGGCGCCGATGTCACCAAGCTGCAAGGCACAGTGCAAAACGACCTGATCAAGGAATACCTAAGCCGCGGCACCTATATCTGCCCGCCGGAACCCTCCCTGAAAATGATCGCGGATGTGGCCGAGTATTGCTATACCAACGTGCCCAAATGGAACCCGATGAACGTCTGTTCCTATCACCTGCAAGAGGCCGGCGCGACACCGCAACAGGAACTGTCCTATGCGCTGGCCACCGGCATCGCCGTGCTGGACGAACTGCGCCCGCGCGTCAAACCCGAAGATTTCCCCGCGCTCTGTGGCCGGATTTCCTTCTTCGTGAACGCGGGCATCCGTTTCGTCACCGAAATGTGCAAAATGCGCGCCTTTGTCGACCTCTGGGATGAAATCCTAGAGTCCCGCTATGGCGTCCAAGATCCCAAATTCCGCCGCTTCCGTTATGGCGTGCAGGTCAACTCGCTGGGCCTAACCGAACAACAGCCGGAAAACAACGTCTACCGCATCCTGATCGAAATGCTGGCCGTGACCCTGTCGAAAAAGGCCCGCGCCCGCGCCGTGCAACTGCCCGCTTGGAACGAAGCCCTGGGCCTGCCGCGCCCGTGGGATCAACAGTGGTCGCTGCGGATGCAACAGATCATGGCCTATGAAACCGACCTTCTGGAATACGAAGACCTGTTCGACGGCAACCCTGCCGTGGACGCCAAGGTCGAAGCCCTGAAAGAGGGCGCGCGCCACGAATTGTCCAACCTCGACGGGATGGGCGGGGCCGTGGCCGCGATCGAATACATGAAATCGCGGCTGGTCGATTCTAACGCGGAACGCCTTAACCGCATTGAAAAGAACGAAACCATCGTGGTTGGCGTGAACAAATGGACCGAGGGAGAGCCGTCGCCCCTGATGGGCGAGGATGGCGGCATCATGACCGTCGATCCGGCGGTCGAGGCAGACCAGATCGACCGCCTGAACGCATGGCGCGACGCGCGCGACGGTGCCGCCGTGCAGGCCGCACTGGCAAAGCTGCGCACTGACACCAGCGAAGGGCGCAACGTCATGCCCGCCTCGATCGAATGCGCCAAGGCAGGCGTCACAACCGGCGAATGGGCACAGCAGATGCGCGCCGTCCACGGCGAATATCGCGGCCCGACCGGCGTGTCCAAAGCGGTCAGCAACAAAACCGAAGGGCTGGACGATCTGCGCGAAGCCGTGGACGCGGTCAGCGACAAGCTGGGGCGCCGCCTGAAGTTCCTTGTCGGCAAACCGGGGCTGGACGGGCATTCCAACGGGGCCGAACAGATCGCCTTCCGCGCGCGCGATTGCGGCATGGACATCGCCTACGAAGGCATCCGCCTGACCCCCGAGGAAATCGTGAAAGCCGCGGTCGAGGACGAGGCACATGTCGTCGGCCTGTCGATCCTGTCGGGCAGCCACATGCCCCTGATGGAAGAACTGATGGAACGGATGCGCGCCGCGAACCTGTCCCATGTGCCGGTTATCGTCGGCGGGATCATCCCCGACGACGACGCGAAACGCCTGCTGGAAATGGGCGTCGCCCGCGTCTACACCCCCAAGGATTTCGAACTGAACACGATCATGAAAGACATCGTGACACTGGCCGACCCCAAGGACGTCGCCGCAGAGTGATCGCTACAAAACCTGATCCAAATGCGAGGCCCCTTCGGGGGCCTCACTCTTTTCGTGCCACGCATCCGCGCGGGTTGGCGCCCGGCATGACTGGTTTTGCGCCTACTCCACCTGATACCCGGCATGGATGTTCCGCCTTGGATACTTTTGCCAAGAAAAGCCTGTTGAAGCTCTGCCCCCTTCCCTTCATTGTTCTGAAAATACCTTTTGCAACGAGGCCGGAATGGCACTGACAATCAGATCAATGACCCAAGCAGACAAGGCTGAATGGCACCGGCTGTGGACCGCCTATCTGGAGTTCTACGAGACCTCGGTCCCCGAAAAGGTGTACGCGGCCACCTTTGCCCGCCTGCTGGACCCCGCCCGTCCGACGCAGAATGCACTTGTGGCCGAAAGCGAAGGCGCGTTGGTCGGGCTGGTGCATTACATCTATCACCCGCACAACTGGAAGCTGGAGGATGTCTGCTATTTGCAGGATCTTTACGCAGACCCTTCAGTTCGCGGGCAGGGCGTGGGCCGCGGTTTGATAGAAGCGGTCTATGCCGCCGCCGATGCCAATGGCACGCCGATGGTCTATTGGCTGACACAGGATTTCAACGCGGTCGCGCGACAACTCTATGACCGGGTCGCCAAGCTGACGCCCTTCATCAAGTATCAGCGGTAAAATTACGGATTTGCCCCCACGTTTTATACGATTTCGACGAAATTAACGGGTTCGTTAACCAAGGATGACGCCATGACCATTCACATCAGTGCCAAGCCGGGCCAGATCGCCGAAACCGTGTTGATGCCGGGTGATCCCTTGCGCGCCAAATGGGCGGCAAAGACGTTTTTGGACGATGTCGAATTGGTCAATGAAACCCGTGGAATGCTTGGATTTACAGGCACTTGGCGTGGGAATCGCGTGACCGTTCAGGGGTCGGGCATGGGTATGCCCTCGCTCTCGATCTATGCGAACGAGCTGATCCGCGATTACGGTGCCAAGACCCTGATCCGCATCGGTTCCTGTGGGGCGATGCAGGAAAAGGTTAACGTCCGCGACATCGTGTTGGCGCAGACCGCGTCCACGCTTTCGACCCCCTCGCGCGGGATATTCCGCGAATTGAATTTCGCCCCCTGCGCCGATTTCGGCCTGCTGCGCGCGGCGGCAGCGGCCGCCGAGGCACGCGGGATTTCCCCTTACGTGGGGGGGATTTACTCGGCCGATGTGTTCTATGACGAACGGCCCGACCTGAACGAGATCATGCAGCGTCACGGCATTCTTGCGGTCGAGATGGAAGCGGCAGAGCTGTACAATCTGGCGCATCGCCACGGCGCCCGCGCCCTTGCCGTATTAACGGTTTCCGACCATTTGCTGCGCGAAGAAGCCCTGCCCGCCGAAGACCGCGAACGCAGCTTTGGCGAGATGGTCGAGATCGCGCTGGAAGCCGCTTTCACCTGATATTACAGTATCTTAGCGCCCGTGACTGCGGTTATACCCGTTGCGCGGGGCCGGATCGCCATGGCCCTCGAATACCTCGACCTTCAGCGGATGGCACGCTGCGGCATCCGACGAATGCTTGGCGCTGCAATCACCGCCGGGACAGGCGGACAGCGCACCTAACAGATTGATTTCCGCGTGAAATTCCAGGTGATCGCCGGGGCGCACCGGGCTGGCTTTCATGAAGTATTGCCCCGTGTCGCGGGTGAAGCCGGTGCACATGAACACGTTCAGCACGTCATGCACCAGCACTTCTGCCTTGGCCATGGACAGGCCGGTTTCATCGGCCAAGGCGCGGGTCAGGTTGGAATGGCAGCAATGATGATAATCGTTATCGGTCAACAGCTTATGGGTATAGGGATCGCAGCGCGTGCCGATCACGTCATGGACGGACCCGCCAAATTCATCCTTCCCATACCAGCCCAAGGTATCGTCGATAATCGTCGCCATGGGCCGAAGGTTCGGAAAGCCGGACCACATGCGCATTCCGGTGGTCAGGTGGGTGCCATGCAAAGCCCTTGTTTTTCCGGAATAAAACCGCTCTGACAGGTCATCCGCATTCCACAGGTTCAAATCGCCGACTTGAGGGCCATCCACGCAGGTGATCCGGAAAAAGCCACCGGCGGGGACGCGGAAACAAGCGGCCTCGCGCGGGGGGGGCGATCACCTCTGACAGTTTTTTCGCGGTGGCACGGGCGGCGCGCATGGCTGGCAGGTCGAGTGCGGGAAGGCTGTCGTTGGGATAGCAGATCACCGGCCGTATGGCGCGGCGGGCGACGGCATCTTCGGGGGCGGATGTCATTGGGATTACGGCCTTTTTACAGCGGAGGCGGTTGCATGTTTCGTTTGCAATCCTGCGGCGGTTTGCCGGTCGCTGTAAAGACCTCTACGCCGCATGCGGCACAGCGCCATGCCTGCAACGTATCGCGGTCACGGGTCCGATCTGCACGCCAGCGGCAGGCGCGGGTGCCGGGGCGGTGCAAGATCAGCATGGTGATGAATACGGCGACGCCAAGAACGATGATCATTCTTCGCGTCTAGCAAAAGCTGCAGGCGGGGGCAAAGCCCGCCCGCGCATCATTATGCCGCGAGGAGGTATTCCTCGTATGCGGGACTATCCGCAGCGGGGCGAGGTTGCGGCGTATAATAGCTCCACGCCTCTTCGAGGATAGCAAGAGCTTGTTCTTTCCGGGTTTTCCGCTGGTCTGTCATGGACGTGCCTTTCAGTTTGGCCTGTCCTCCCTGTGGGCAACATAGGTGTGGCCGCCCCGCATGTCGCCAGCCAATGCTGCAGCTGCGAAATGGGTGATGTGCAAGGGTAGCCGCATCAACCCAAATCGCCTGTTGCGCCCACGTTGCACCCCTAGATTGACCGCGGAAGCAAAAGGCAGGACGCGCCCATGGATATGATGGAATTGCTGGTCGATCTGCACCGAGATGGGGCAAGGCAGGGGCCGGGGAGCGTGACGGCAACGCAGTTGGCGCTTGCCCTGTCGGGGCTGTCAGGCCGGCCGGGGCTGCGTATCGCCGATCTGGGCTGCGGCACCGGCGCATCGACCCTGGCCCTGGCCGAAGCCCTGAATGCAAAGATCACCGCGCTGGATCTGTTCCCCGCCTTCCTGACCCGCTTGTGGGACAACGCGCGCGCGCAGGGGCTGGAACATAAGATACCTGTGCAGCAGGGCGATATGACCGGTCTGCCCTTCAATCACAAAAGCCTTGATGCGATCTGATCCGAAGGGGCGATTTACAATCTTGGCTTTGCCGAGGGGATCAAGGCCTGGCGCCCGTATCTCAAGCCGGGTGGCGTGCTGGCCATATCCGAGATGACGTGGCTGACCGACCGCCGCCCGGACGAACTGACCGCCCATTGGCAGACTGAATACCCCCAAGTCGCGACGGCGGGCGAGAAGATGGCCCAGTTAGAGCAGAACGACTACAGCCCACTTGTATATTTCCCCCTGCCGCGCCATTGCTGGATGAAAAACTACTATGGGCCGCTACGCGCGCGGTTTGCAGGTTTCGCCGCGCGGCACGGCGATGCCGCCGCCGAGATCATCACCGCGGAACAGGCGGAAATCGCGCTGTACGAGGAATATTCCGATTACTTCAGCTATGAATTCTATATCGCCAAGCGGCTGTAATTGCTTATGAAAAAGGCCCCGAAGCCACGCTTCGGGGCCGTTTTCATTTCAAGCGCCGATCAGACGTGACGCGAGACCATCATCTTCTTGATCTCGGCAATCGCTTTCGCCGGGTTCAGCCCCTTGGGGCAGGTTTTGGCGCAGTTCATGATCGTGTGGCAACGATACAGTTTGAAGGGGTCTTCCAACTCGTCCAGACGTTCGCCGGTGGCCTCGTCACGGCTGTCGATGATCCAGCGATAGGCGTGCAACAAGGCGGCCGGCCCAAGGTATTTGTCGCTGTTCCACCAGTAGGACGGGCAAGAGGCCGAGCAGGACGCGCACATCACGCATTCATAAAGACCGTCCAGTTTCTTCCGGTCTTCGATGGACTGCTTCCACTCTTTCGCGGGGCGGTTGGTCTTGGTTTCCAGCCAAGGCATGATCGACGCGTGCTGTGCATAGAAATGCGTCAGGTCGGGGATCAGATCCTTGACCACGGGCATGTGCGGCAGCGGATAGATTTTCACGTCGCCCTTGATTTCATCCATACCGTAGATGCAGGCCAGCGTATTGATCCCGTCGATGTTCATCGCGCAGGACCCGCAGATACCCTCGCGGCAGGACCGGCGGAAGGTCAGCGTCGGGTCAATCTCGTTCTTGATCTTGATCAGCGCGTCCAGAACCATCGGGCCGCACTTGTCCATGTCCACGAAATATGTGTCCACGCGGGGGTTTTCGCCGGTGTCGGGATCCCAGCGATAGATCTGGAACTTGCGCAGGTTGGTCGCGCCTTTCGGGGCCTCCCACGTCTTGCCAGTCGTCATTTTCGAGTTCTTCGGCAGGGTAAATTGGACCATCTCTCGCTTCCTTTTCAGGCGTGACCGCTGGGGTCTAAGTTCGTAGTAAACAGCCGCTGGTTCCGCACCGCAAGCTCCACCACGTCAGTGCGGGTGCGCGGGGCCAGTTCCAGGGCATTGATCTGTCGGATGAATTCCAAGGCACCGGAGTTCAGCCGTTGGTTGCTTTTGCGGGCTTGCGGGTGAAGCCCCTTGATGTCGTCATTGCTTAGCCCACAATGGCGCAGCAGCTGCGTGCCGGGGAATTCGGGCTGGGCTTCGTCCTCCAGCCGGAACACGGTCAGCTTGCCTGCGCCAAGATCGGTCGCAAACCGCTGTTCCAGCCGGTCCCACCCGCCAAGCGCGCTGGTGTCATCCATGAATTCGTCCAGCGTTTTCGTATACCAGTCGGAATGCACCATCTGACCGTAAACGCTGGGCTTCCACGCCGCCATGTCGCGCGTATACAGCACGAATTCAGGGCGCAGCGGGGCCATGTGCGCCTCGATCAGGCGGGCGATGGCGGGGAACACCGGGTAAAGCCGGTTGCGCCCTGCCCGACCGGGCACCGCACCACAGATGTTTTCATGGCTGACAAGGCACGGTTCCGACCCACCTTGAAGCAGCTTGTCGCGCAAAGCGCCAATGGCGCTGACCAGATCCGCGCCAGAGGCGTCGGTAGGATCAAGGCTAAACCGGGTCGCGGCGCGGCCCAATTCCTGCTGCGGGGTCTTGCGCTTGGGCGTACGCACCTCCAGCCGGCCTTTCAGCGCCTTTTCATTGCGCGTCAAGAACCGGTGGAGCGAGGTCGATCCGGTCTTTTGCACACCGCAATGCAGGATGACCCGCCGGGGCGGGGCATCTGCTTGCGATATGCTGGCCGGACCACTCATGGCCGGATCAGAAAGTCCGCGCTTTCGGCGCGATCTTCTTGAGGCTGATACCGCCCTGATCTTCGGTGGTCAGCGGGTCGGTGACCACGGGGCGATAGGTCAGGTCCACCTTGTTGCCATCGACACGGCTAACCGTGTGAACGCGCCAGTTTTCGTCGTCACGCTTGGTGTGGTCTTCCATGGCATGGGCACCGCGCGATTCCTTGCGGGCTTCGGCACCGGTGATGGTGGCCAATGCATTGGGCATCAGGTTGGTCATCTCCAGCGTTTCCATCAGGTCGCTGTTCCAGACAAGGCTGCGGTCAGTGACTTTCAGATCGCCCAGTTTGGCGGCGATGTCGGTCATTTTGTCCACGCCTTCTTTCAGCGTCTTGTCGGTGCGGAACACGGCCGCGTCGGCTTGCATAGTGCGCTGCATTTCCAGACGCAGTTCCGCAGTGGGGGTTGCGCCATTCGCATTGCGCAGCGTGTCGAACCGGTCGAACGCCTTGTCCACAGATGCGGTATTCAGCACGGGGTTCGCGCTTTCGGGATCAACCACCTTGCCGGCACGGATGGCCGAGGCACGACCGAACACCACGAGGTCGATCAACGAGTTCGAACCCAAACGGTTCGCACCATGAACCGACGCACAGCCCGCTTCGCCCACGGCCATAAGGCCGGGCACGACCGCGTTCGGGTCTTCGGCGGTCGGGTTCAGCACTTCGCCCCAATAGTTGGTGGGGATGCCGCCCATGTTGTAGTGGACCGTCGGTAGAACCGGGATCGGTTCCTTGGTCACGTCCACACCGGCGAAGATCTTGGCGCTTTCCGAAATGCCGGGCAGGCGTTCGGCCAGTGCCTCGGGTGGCAGGTGCGACAGGTTCAGGTGGATGTGGTCGCCATGTTCGCCCACACCGCGACCTTCGCGGATTTCCATGGTCATGGAGCGGGAAACATAGTCGCGCGGCGCAAGGTCTTTATACTGGGGCGCGTAACGCTCCATGAACCGTTCGCCTTCGGAGTTGGTCAGATAACCGCCCTCGCCCCGTGCGCCTTCGGTGATCAAGCAGCCCGAACCGTAGATGCCGGTGGGGTGGAATTGCACGAATTCCATATCTTGCAGCGCCAGCCCCGCGCGGGCCACCATGCCGCCACCGTCGCCGGTGCACGTATGGGCCGAGGTGGCGCTGAAATAGGCGCGGCCATAGCCGCCCGTGGCCAGCACGACCATCTTGGCGTTGAACACATGCATGGTTCCGTCGTCCAGCTTCCAGCAGACAACGCCCTGGCATTGCCCGTCTTCGGACATGATCAGGTCGATGGCGAAATATTCGATGTAGAATTCCGCGTTGTTCTTCAGCGACTGGCCATAGAGCGTGTGCAGAATGGCGTGGCCGGTGCGGTCGGCTGCGGCGCAGGTCCGCTGCACGGGGGGGCCTTCACCGAATTCGGTGGTGTGACCGCCGAACGGGCGTTGGTAAATCGTGCCTTCTTCGGTGCGGGAAAACGGCACGCCGTAATGTTCCAGCTCGTACACTGCCTTGGGGGCCTCGCGCGCCAGGTATTCCATTGCGTCGGTGTCACCCAACCAGTCAGAGCCCTTGACGGTGTCATACATATGCCACTGCCAGTTGTCCGGCCCCATGTTCGACAGGGACGCGGCGATTCCACCCTGCGCGGCGACGGTGTGCGAACGGGTCGGGAAAACCTTGGTCACGCAAGCGGTGCGCAGACCCTGTTCGGCCATGCCAAGCGTCGCGCGCAGACCGGCACCGCCGGCGCCCACAACGACCACGTCATAGTCGTGGGTTTCGTATTCGTATTCAGCCATTGTTTTCAGTCCTCAGAGCGCGAGTTTCGCCAGGGCGAACAGCCCGGTTGCGGTGATGGCATAGCTCAGCCCGAAGACCAGCATGATCAGCCCCTTGCGCAACGAGCCTTGCGTGTAATCCTCGATCGCCATTTTGCAGCCCTGTGCAAAGTGCTGCATCCCCACGACCAGCACCAGGGCGGTCAAGATCACAAGAAAGGGGCTGGTCAGATCGGCGGTCACTTCCTCGTAGGTGCCACCGATGGTGGACCCGAAAAGGAAGACGAAAGTCGGCACCAGAACGGCCAGGCCCGCGGCGCTGACTTGCATTTTCCAGTGGTGTTCTGTCCCGGTATGGGATGCGCCTTTGCCCTCGGCGCGCTTGCGGGCGGTCAGATAACGCATGGTGCCCTCCCTCAAATAACGATCAGCGTGAACAGGGTCATGCAGACAGACCCGATGATGATGACCCAGCCCAGGGTCTCGGCAGTTTGCACCTCAAGCCCCTTGCCCGCATCGAAATACAGGTGCCGCAGCCCGGCGAAGTAGTGATACCACAGCGCCCAGACCGACAGGCTGAGAACCAGATCGCCGAACCAGCCAGTGACAACCGCGTTGGCGGTGGCAAAATATTCAGGGCCGGAAGATGCGGCCAGCAGCCACCAGACGATCAGGAACGCGGCAACAATCAGCGCGTTGCCGGTGATCCGCGTCAGGATCGATGTGATCGAGGTCAGTTGCGGGCGATAGATTTGAAGGTGGGGCGACAGGGGGCGCTCGACCACCCGTTTCGTCTCTGCCATGGGTCAGTCCTTTCGGTTGCACATGGCGGCCTCCCGCCACGTCTTGCGGCCTTTGATAAAGGTTTTAGCGCCCGAGTCACGCAGACACAGCCCCTTGCGTCACAAAAAATTTGTCAATTCGGGCGCTAACAGGGGGTTTGTGATCACGCAGTGATTTTATGTGATCACAACTCACCGTGCAGTCGCGGCATTTACCCGCCGCCGCAACAGACTCACCCTTTGCTATGAGAGATTACGACAAAAACGCTCGGAATTTGGCGCGTGATCACAAAAAACCCGCACCAAAGCGCGGGTTCATTGATTGTCTGGTAATCATAGGGGCGTGAATGGGCGCATTCTGGCCACCCGCACCAAGGGAACGGCCTAGCGTTTCAGCGGACGCCCGTATTTGTCGCCCATCGACCCGATGATCAGGCGCACAAAATCAATCATCGTCCAGATGCCAAAGCCACCCAGTGTCACCAGCATCAGGATACCTGTGCCGATCTTGCCCAGATAAAACCGGTGCACACCCAAGCTGCCCAGAAAGAAGCACAACAAAACCGCAGGCACAAAGCCCTTGCCGGATTCTTCAGCTACATTTTGTTCCAAATTGGCCATTTCACTCGTCCTTCGTTTTTCGTTCATTTCAATCGAACCTGACGGCCGCTCCCGTCAATGGTTTGTTCCGTGATCAATTGGTAAAACACGATGACCGTATGCAGCGCATCCGCCAACAGCATGGCGACTGCCAACAAGGGTTGCCCTTGAATGGTGAAAACGATGAACAAAACGAACATCGCCAGATCCAGAATGCCGTGCAGGATATTGCCAAGATAGAAATGGTGGATGCCCATGATCCCGAAAATCCCGCAAAGGATAATCGCGCGTGATCACAAATGCCCGCTATTTAAGCTGATCCAGAACTTTGGACATTGTTGTGTGAAAGCTCAGCTAGCTGACAATCATTTTACCGCGCACTGGTGTCCCTTGCAGATACAGCGCAATCGGAAAATCCTTGCCTTTGACGTTAAAGGTCGTGACCTCTTGCACCATGCCACCCAGATCGCGGCGTTGCACGATGGTCTGGCAACTGTCGAACCCGTCGGGCAGTAACCCGCCCAGCTATTGCAATTCTGCGAAAATCAACGATGAGCTGGCAGAGGTGGCTGCGAAAATCTGAACAGCCGGGATAAGTGGATTTTCTGCGCAACAGCGGCATGATGCTGCGAGCAAGGAGAAGACCATGGCAAGACGACCG
>JGI24025J20009_10000256_pt1 | contig 41449 bp, 49 predicted proteins | sample Cruoilmetagenom3_FD_20009 | JGI IMG/M metagenome (IMG submission 20009)
TAAAATGGAGGCGGTTTTTTCAGCCTGGATAAAATTTAAGGAGAAGTTCTCTGTTCGCATCTGCCTTTCAGGCTCATCTATCTTTAAGATAGCGCCTTCTATACTCTTTAAATTCTTCTCGTTATCGGTAATTATTAAGGTATTCGTCTCCTCGTCCACCTTAAGGGTTCCCTCAAGGGAGAGGAATGATTCAATGGAGGAGACCTGTTCTTTAGCCAGGGCATACTTTAAGGGAAAATNCCTTGTGATAAGAGAAACTCTTATCNTTNNCACCTTTATAACATCATCNTCTAATCTCTGGTAAGTGCAGCCACTTTCCTTAAGAATGATTTGGACAGCTTTTAATGCAGGGATGGGTTTGGGGAAACTCGCAGTTACTTTCCCTTCTACCTCAGGGTCTATAATTATATTTAAACCCGTTTTAAGAGATATTGCATGCAGAACATCTCTTAAATCAACATCTGTGAAGTCCAAACAGATAGGAGGTATCTCATCACTATGGGAAGAAGAACCTAAACAAGGAGAACCTAAAGTAATTATTCCTGCGCATAATCCTAAAAATATCCATATTTTCATTATCCTCATCATTTATTTTCCTGTTTTTAATTTAATTATTTTGTCTTTCCCTGTTAAAATGACCTCTCCTGTATCCTTTTTGATCTCAGATACTACAATATCGTTTATAACATCTCCTTTTTTCACAATCCATTTTTTCTTTCCCTCTTGAATAATGGCAAATGCTCCTTTTTCATCCCACACCAATCCCATTAACTTATATTTCGAATTTAGTAATATTTTAGGGGAAACCGCAGGCTCTTTAGGCTCAGAGGTTTCCTTTTCGCTCAATAGAGGAACGAAGGGGTCTCTTCTTCCCTCACTTTTATACTGAAAAAAGGAGGAGGAAAAACTTGTCTCTCCCTCTACATCTTTTTCTTTTGCCAGAGAAACATTAATAATAAAAGAGGGAAGAAGGAGCATCTCTAAAATCGCCAGAAAAATAATTATTCTCCATCTCATTCCCTTCTCCTATAAATTGTTAAGATAGAACTTCTCTCTTTTTCTTCTTTAACTTTAGAGGCGGATTCAAAAGAGGATTCCTTATAAGTATATATTAAAAGAAGCATCTCCACATCTATGGTATTTTTTTCTTTAGTTTTTTTCTTTTTCTCTATTGTGGTTAATCCTTTCATTTCAACTTCTTCCACATCAAAAGGAACCACTACTTTCCTTTCGTTTATATCTGAAAGAAGCATACCTAAACTATGATAAGTAGAATAGAAACGCATTCTCACCGGAAGACAGTTATAATATTTTCCCTTACTTATTTCTTGAGGAACTATTTTTACATAATCAATACCGTACATCTGCGCCTTAATCCCTATTTCTTGAAGGAAAAAGTGTATCTGCTTCTCTGTGGAAAGACCTTCTTCCAGAGAAGATACTTTTATCTTTACCTCCTCGTATGCACGTTTTATCTCATCACGCTCATAGAGCTCTTTCTTGGCTCGATTAAGAACTAAATTCTCCTCGCTTGTCTGCCTTTTTATTTCTTTGAGGAACTTAAGTTGAGGAAGATAAAACCCCCAATAAAAAATGCAAATTATAGCTAAACACACTCCTAAGCCTATTACTATTCTCCCTTTCGGTGCTAAAAAAAATAGCTTACTCACCTTTTTTCCCTCTCTAAAGACTCTTTAAACTACAATTGAGCTTGAACTCCATCACTTCCGTTGCATCTATTAACCTTCTGGATATCTCGGAAAGAGTCATCTGGTTAAAAAGAGAGGAATCATTTAAATTCTCCATAAACTCAGCTATATCCACAGTCTGATTGAGACTATATCCTTGAATAGTAACCATTCTCTCCTTATCCTTGGGAGTTTGCGTAAGTTCGGTTAACCAGATATTCTCCGGTAAAGATCTACTTATCACATAAAGAATTTGAGGCCAGGAAAGTCGATTAATCGCTAATCTCCTGAGATTATCAAAATGCAAGAGGATTTCAGCTTCTTTAGCTTTCAATTCTTCTAATTCCACTAATAAAGGCTCATATTTCTTAATCCCACTTCTAATTAAATTTACTTGCCTCTCGGCCATTTTAACATCTTCCTTAACCGAGAAAAAAAAGGAAAGACAAATTAGAACAATAGCTACAGCAGATACGGAGACAAAAATAGCAAAAGCCTCTACTCCTTTACGTTTAAGTGTTCTTTTAGGCAAGAGGTTTATCTCTATCATACCTCTACCGCCTTTCTAAGAGCTAAACCTAAGGGTACAGTGAACATTGGTCCTATTTCAGCTAAAAAAGCAGTTTGAAATTTTCGAGAATCGTAGGCAATTTTCTTAAAAGGGTCATACTTTTCTACAGATATTCCTAACTCTTCAGACAAAAATCCCCCTATATTCTTAAGACAGGAGGTTCCTCCACTAAGAATTAATTTATTTATAGCTTCTCCTCCTCTTTGAGAAGTATAATATTCAAAAGAATGGATAATCTCCTTTATTAAATTATCCATAGATTCTCTGATTACCTTATCTAACAGTTTTCTTTTTTCTTCTCCCTCTTTTTCTATTCTCTGTAAAGCAAGAAGCCCATATTTTTTCTTTATTTCCCCTGCCTCTTCATAATCAATTTTTAACTGCTTTGCGATAGAGCGCGTAATCTGGAAACCCCCTATATTTATGTCTCTCACCACAAAGGGACTGCCTCTAACCAACAAGATAATACTGCTTGTGTAATGCCCAATGTCAAGAAGAGCTATGTTGCTTAATTCTTCTGTATTAAACAATTGAAAGGCATTAAACAAAGCAAGAGCATTAACATCTATAATCTGAGGAGAAATACCTGCTTTTTGAAGAAGATGAAGATGTGCCTCAATCATCTCCTTCTTCACACCTACCAGCATCACAGACATTTTCTCTCCTGCCAAATCTTTATCAAGAATGTGAAATCCTAAGGATACCTCACTGGATGGATAAGGAATATATTCCTCCACTTGCCATCTAATAGATTGTTCAAGCTCTTTATCTGTCATTTGAGGCATTTCCACTATGCGAGCAATTACTTTATCTCCCCCTATTCCAGAGATAACTCGCTTTGGATTAATTTTATATTCGCTAACAAGCTTTTTGATGGCTTCTATAGTAAGGGCTTCTCTTTGAGAATCCTCTTCTATAAGGTTTACCTCTACCATACCTAATTTTTTTAACTCATAACCTTTTTTTCTATGAATCAATTCCACTGCTTTTACTGCTCTTCCCCCTATCTCTAAACCCACACTTACCTTAGCCATTCTTTTCCCTTACTCTTAATCTATCACTTTCTTATGCTTTCTCACTTCTTACCTCTCACTTCTCACGTCTCACTTCTTACCTTTCAATCTATCTGAATCCAAAATTAAAGTCACCGGTCCATCATTATCCACTACTATTCTCATTTTAGCACCAAATTTTCCCTCTTTTACATCATCTATTCCTCTTCTAATCAGTTCTCCAAATTTCAGATAGAGTCTCCTGGCAGAATCAGCAGGNGCTGCCTCCATAAAGTTAGGACGAAAACCTTTTTTGCAATCCCCATAAAGTGTAAATTGAGGGATGAGAAGAATTCCCCCTTCAANCCGAGAAAGAGATAAGTTCATTTTCCCTTTTTTATCTTCAAATATGCGTAAGTTAANTATCTTCTCAGCTAAATATTCTGCNTCTTCTACTTTATCTCNCTTTCCAATGCCTAAAAAGACTACTATCCCCTTCTTAATAGACCCTACTGCCTCTTCATCTACATAACAGATAGCTTCTTTTACTCGCTGAACCACTGCTCTCATCCCTGGTATACTCTCCGGTTACTAATTTCCCCTTTAGGCAAATTTGGCCACTTCTATTTTAAGAATTCTTTTAGTATCCTTCTCAATTTTAAAACGTTCATCAATACGATAACCTACTACCCAAACTACTTTATCTCTACTTATTAAAAGAGGAACTTTATCTCGGTCTTCCCGGGGAAGTTTAAGGTCGACAAAAAAATTCTTAATTTTTTTACTTCCCCGCATACCCAAAGGGTGGAATCTATCCCCTTTCTCTCTTTTTCTTAAAAACAGAGGCTTTTCCATCTTATCCAAATCAAAATATGCCTCATTGCTATCCTTACTAAAAGAAGAAGGTTTATCATAAATTATCTTGCTCTTTAATACCAGACTTAACCCTGGTAGGTATGTATCTCCAGGAATAATTAAAGAGCAGGGAGGGAAAACATCCTTTTTTTTACTCACTTTTTTAATTAATAAATCTTTATATTGCCTTTGGGCTACAAATCCTCCAGGTATATCTAATTGCTTGCACCCTCTATTCTCATCCAATTTTAAGACAGATGTAATATGTTCAAGCATAATCTCCTTGAGATTGCCTTTCACTTGTTGAATGGCTTTTCTGAGAACTCTTCTTTGCAAAGCAGGATGTAATTGGGAAAGTCTTTCCCCATTCAAAATTACACATTGGTCATCTCTTTTTTTAAGTAATGATTTAAATGCTTTCTCGCTCTCCGCTTTAAGATAACAATTCTCTTCCCTTAAAATTTCGCTCGTGTGAAACAAACCTTTTATTAGCTGTGGATTATATCTTTTGCAGAGATAAGGAATTAAATGGAGGCGAATTTTATTACGTAAAAAATAAGCTTTTGTATTAGAGGAATCTATGCAAGTATGAAGATTGTTCTCTTGACAATACTTTTCTACTTCTTCCCGGAAAACCTCAATCAAGGGACGGATAATTTTACCCCTTACAGGAGGAATTCCGGAAAGTCCATCTAACCCGCTCCCCCTCATCATCCTCATCAAAAGAGTCTCTACCTGATCGGATGCTGTATGCCCTAAGGCAATCTTATCTGCTCCTACTTGTTTAGCTGCACGCTCAAGAAAATCGTATCGTACTTGTCGCGCTGCTTCTTCTAAAGACAATTTCTCATTTTTAGCTAATAAAGCAACATTAAAAGACTCTAAAATTGTAGAAATTCTTAATTGAGAGGCAAGCTCCCTCACCAATTCAGCCTCTTTATCGGCTTCCTCTCCTCTTAATTGATGGTTAAGACAGGCTGCCCATAAATGAAGATTATACTGAGATTTTATTCTAAATAAAAGGTGAAGTAAAGCAACCGAATCCGGACCACCAGAAACTCCCACTACTACTCGCGTATTTAAAGGAAGCATCTGATATTTTTTTATAGTACTTTCTACCTTTTCTAAAAAAGTCTTCTCACTGTTCATTTTAAAATCTCGAAAACTCTCATCTTTCTCTTCATTTATTCTCTCAATTTTTCTCTGATAATTTTTGCTCTTAACTCATCTTGAGAGAAAGAACTCAGTTCCCTTCCTTCTTTAATCTGAATCTGGGCAGGAGTAATTAAAAAAAGTAGTTCATTCAAAATNCGAACATTTTTTACTTCAGGCAATAAATTCAAGCTGAATCCTAACCTCACTTTTGAAAGTAAATCCATAGTTTCTTCCGAAGTTATTAAGTAAGCATTTACAAGAAGACCATAAGCTCTTCCTATGCTATCTTTAAGTTTTGTTCTATTTCTTCTAAATAAGATTTCCCTTGCTTTTCTCTCTTCCTCTACCACCTGTCGGCTTATTTTTCCCACATTATTTACAATCTCTTCTTCGCTCACACCTAAAGTAACCTGGTTTGATATCTGAAAAAAATCACCTTGAGATTTAGTCCCTTCACCATATATACCTCTGGCTACTAATCCTAATTGAGATATCCCTTTTAATACTTCATTAATTCTTTGAGTAGCTACCAGGCCAGGAAGATGCAGCATACAGGAAGCTCTCATACCTGTGCCTGTGTTGGTAGGGCAAGCAGTAAGGTAACCCCACTGCGGAGAAAAAGCATAATCCAAATTTCTTTCTAACTCATCATCTACTATATTACTTAACTGCCAGGCTTCCATCAATTGAAGTCCAGAAAAAATACTCTGCAAACGGAGATGGTCTTCTTCATTTATCATTAGAGAAATCATTTCTCCTTTTTCCACTGCTAAGAATCTATAATTTTCACTTTTAATAAATTCTAAGCTAATTAAATGTCTTTCCAGGAAAAATTCCCTCTCTACCAGCGAAAGCTCGTTCATATTAATTACTCGTGTATCTTTAAAATAGTTACCTTTTCTTATTGAATTTAAAATCTTTTCCGCTGTCTGTTTTAATACAAAAGGTTGAGCATAGGAGGGAAAAACAAAACCTTTTAGATTGCGGGCCAATCTTACCCGACAACTAAAAACAATATCTGCTTCTGGTCCATCTCCTATTAGCCATCGACTGGTTGAATTAGCCATTTTCTGAAGAATCATTTCATTTTTCATCTTTTTCTAATTTACGAATCTCATCCCTAATCTCAGCTGCTCTTTCGTATTCTTCTTTCTTTATCGCTTCTTTTAATTCCTTGCGTAATCCATAAATTCGTTTACTTACCCCATTTTTAACCTTTCCTTTTTGCGGAATCTTACCAGAATGATAAGTTTTACCTTGAATTCTTTCCAAAAGAGAAGTTAAGTATTTCTCGAAAATTTGATAACAGGAGCTACAACCGATCTTTCCCTTCTCCTTAATATCTTCATAACTTAGACCACAGATGGGACATCTTACTGTTTCTCTCTCTTCTGTAGGAAAAGAGATTTCCATATCTGTTAAGCTAGCTATTAAATTGGGTAAAGAAAAGTCTGGAATAAAGAAAGACTTATCCCATCCCTTCTCTTTGGCACAGACTTCACATAGATGAAGTTCTCTTACTTCTCCATTGATTACTTCTTTAAAATGAAATGTAGCCTCTCTTTGGCTACATATCTGACAAATCATTTTTACACCTTTCTTTTCCAATTTTACAATTAACTAAAGTTATGTCAAACAGCTTTTAAATGGGATGATGGGTGAATGGGTAAATGAGTGAATGGCTTACTTATACTTAACCCTTACCAAGCACAAACCTTGAGGAGGAGCAGTGGGACCAGCAACTCTTCTATTCTTAGCTTCTAATATAGAGTTTATTTCTGGCAAAGATATTTTTCCTCTGCCAACTTCTACTAATGTTCCTATTATATTTCTGACCATTTTATAAAGGAAACTATCAGCTTTTATATAAACAATGATAAATCTTCCTTTTTTAAAAAGAACAGACTTCTCTATCTCTCTCATTGAGGAAAAAGTAGGACTTCCCTGAGATTGAAACGAGGAGAAGTCATGTCGACCTATTAGCAATCGGGAAGCTTTGCTCATTTTATTTATTTCCAAAAGAAAAGGAATATGCCAGGTAAAATTACAATAAAAGGGGGGCTGGAAAGCACTATTACATATTGTATATCTATACAATCTGCTTAAAGCAGATTTTCGAGCATCAAAATCTAAGGGTACTATTTCCGCCTTCTTAACTCTTATGTCTTTTGGCAGGTAACTATTTAAAGCGCGCCTAATAGCACAAGGAGAAATTGAAGTAGAAGTAATGAAATTTATCGCCTGCCCTTTGGCGTGAACTCCGGCATCCGTTCTTCCAGCAGCACTTACTTTTATTTCTTCCTTAAGAAGAGAACAGAGATTCCTCTCTATCACTTCTTGTATAGTAAGAAGTCCTGGTTGTTTTTGCCATCCATGATAAAAAGTACCATCGTATTCTAAAATAAGTTTTATATTACGCACTTTTCAAGAAAATAGATAAGCTCACACCAATTTCACTTTGCACATTAAAGCATTATCCCCTTTCCTGTATCCAAGTCTTACTATTTGAGTATAGCCTCCCCGGCGGTTCTCATACCTGGGGATAATCACTTCAAAAAGTTTACTCACTACTCGTTCATTTCTTAAAAATCTTAGAACACCTCGTCTACTATGAAGAGAATTCTTTTTAGCTAAAGTTATCATTTTCTCAGCAAATCTAACTGTTTCTTTAGCTTTAGCTTCGGTAGTAGTAATTTCTTCATGAAAAAGTAATGAGTTAACTAAATTAGCCAATAAAGCTTTCCTGTGGTCTTTATCTCGCTCCAGTTTTTTCCCTTTTTTCTTGTGTTTCACTTTTTTCCTCTTTGCTTAAACTTAAATTATACTCCTTTAACTTCTCTTCCATCTTTTGTAGAGACCTCTCTCCAAAATTCTGCAGTTTAAGAAGATCTTTTGCATTCTTACCTACCAAATCTCTTATTTTCTCTATACCCAAAGACTTTAAAGCCTTAAGAGGAAGGGAAGAAAGACCTATCTCTTCAATATCGCATTTTAAAAACTTCTCTTTTTCTTCTTCCCCTATTTTCCCTTTTACAATGAAGAACTGTAAATATTCATCCAGAATCTGTGCTGCTTTTCTTACCGCCTCATCGGGCTTAATAGTTCCATCGGTAAAGACTTCCAACATAAGAGAATCATAGCTTGTCTTTCTTCCAATTCTTGCTGGTTTTACCTCATAATTTACCTTTTTAATGGGAGTAAATACGGAATCCACAGGAATAATTCCTACAGGTTGATCACTTTTCTTATTCTCTGCAGCTTCTACATAACCTCTACCTTTAGAAAAAGTAACCTCCATTTCCAGATGTGTCTCTTCATTATCTAAAGTAGCAAGATGAAGATCAGGATTAATAATCTCTATTTCCCCATCAAGAGAAAAATGGGAAGCCTTTACTTCTAAAGGCCCTCTTCTATCCAGGAATAATTTTTTTTCCTTGTCAGTAAAAAGTTTTGCTCTAATTTGCTTTAAATTCTTGATAATCTCCAGTGCATCTTCTTTAACCCCCGGAATAGTTGAAAATTCGTGATAGACTCCCTCTACTCTCATAGAGGTAACCGCCACTCCAGGTATGGAAAAGAGAAGAACTCGTCGGAGAGAATTACCTATAGTCACTCCATAACCTCTTTCTAAAGGTTCGATAAAAAATTTTCCATAAGTGTTAGAAAAAGTCTCTTTCTCAATATTAATACTTTGCGGTTTTATTAACTCACGCACTCTCCCCTCCTTAATAAGTCAGAATTGAGAAATAAGAATTTAGAAATAAGAAAAACCTCTTTATAAACCCTGTTAGATAGAGAAGCTTACCTAACGGGGTAAACCTTAATTCTCAATGCTTAATTCTTAATTCTATTTAAATTTCCCCTCTCTATCTTGAATAGTACTCCACTATTAGTGGCAGATTAATTGTCTGGTCTAACTCCTCTCTCTCAGGAAACCTTCTTACAACGCCTTTTAAAGATTCCCTATCCATCTCCAACCATTCTGGAAGCGCCCTTTTTTGGGAAGAATCGAGGGCTTGTTTTATTAAAGAAAGTTTTCTACTTTTTTCTTTTACTTCGATGGCATCACCTTCCTTTAATAAAAAGGAGGGGATATCCACTTTATGCCCATTAACTAAAAAGTGACCATGATTAACCAACTGTCGGGCTTGCGAACGAGAAAAAGCAAAACCGAGCCGATATACTACATTATCTAATCTTCTCTCTAATATCCGTAAAAGCTCCTCCCCCGTGACATTTGGAGACTTCTCAGCCATACGATAATGTCTTTTAAATTGTCCCTCTAATAATCCGTACATCCACTTAGGTTTCTGTTTTTCTTCAAGCTGTTGTTTATATTGGGAGAATCTACTTCTCCTTACAATCCCACCTGTTTTTCTTTTTTCCAGAGCACACTTATTCGTATAGCACCTTTCTCCTTTAAGAAAAAGCTTGGTATTTAATCGGCGACACCTCTTACATTTATTTTCCATATCCCGTCCCACTTGTTTCTCCTCCTTACTTATACTTTTCTTTTCTTAGGAGGACGGCATCCATTATGAGGTATAGGAGTTGCTTCTTTAATAGAAACAACTTTTAAGCCTGCTGCCTGTAGTGTTCTAATGGCAGTTTCTCTTCCACTCCCTGGCCCCTTAACTACCACCCTCACTCTTTGCAGCTGAAATCCTTCCTTAGCTTTCCTCGTTACTTCCTCAGCTGTTTTTTGCGCAGCAAAGGGAGTCCCCTTCTTGGTTCCCTTAAAACCTACTCCTCCTGCTGAAGACCAGCAAAGAACATCCCCTTTTAGGTCAGTTATCGTAATAATAGTATTATTAAAAGTAGAATGGATATGAGCTATCCCTTCTTCTACATTTATTTTTTTCTTTTTCTTTTTTACCGGCCTACCTTTTTTCTTTGCCATTTCCCTCTTCCTTCCTCATTTCTTTTTTTTACTTCCCAGCACTTTTCGGGGTCCCTTACGAGTTCTTGCATTGCATCTGGTTCTCTGCCCTCTTACTGGCAGTCCCGTTTTATGCCTAATTCCTCGATAGCATTTAATACTTATTAACCTATTTATGTCTGAGCTTATTTTTCTTCTAAGGTCCCCCTCTATTGTATAATTACTCTCTATAATTTTATGAACTCTACTTATCTCTTCTTCAGTTAAATCTTTTACTCGAGTATCAGAACTAATATTGGCTATAGAAAGAATTCGCTTAGCTAAAGGATATCCAATACCATAAATAGCAGTTAAGCCCACGACTACTTTTTTATTTGATGGCAGTTCAATTCCAGCTATTCGAGCCATTTACACCCCCCTTATCCTTGGCGTTGTTTATGCTTGGGATTCTTACAGATAACTCGCACAACTCCCTTTCTCCTCACTATTTTACACTTATTGCATATCTTTTTCACCGAAGATTTAACTTTCATTTTTATTTTTCCCTTCTCTATATATGATTCTTCCTCTCGACAAATCGTAAGGGGAAAGCTCTAAACTAACTCTATCACCCGGTAATATGCGAATAAATTTCATTCTCATCTTTCCACATACATGAGCTAAAACCTTATGCCCATTAGGAAGTTCTACTTTAAATGTAGCATTGGGGAGAGTTTCAATTACAATCCCCGAACTTTTAATTAATTTTTCCTTAGCCAATTTCCCTCCATTCCCGTAACCTCATCCTTTTATAATAATTTAGAACTAATATAAGAACAGATAAACCTTTTTTTAAACCCTGTTAGATAGAGAAGCTTATCTAACGGGGTAAACCTTAATTCTCAATTCTTAATTCTACGATTAATGCTTACGCTGTTCCCCCTGAGAACACTGAAGAATTAAACTTATCACCTCTTCAAAAATTTCCTCAGGAGACATTTCTCCTTGAATATGGTGTAAAATTCCTTTTTTTTCATAATATTCAATTAAAGGGTAAGTAGACTCTTCATAAACTTTTATTCTTCTTTTGATAGTATCAAGATCATCATCTTCTCTTTGATATAAATGAGTTCCACACACCTCGCAGATTTTACCAGAGGGCAGCCTATCTGCATGGTAAATTTTACCACATTGGGGACAGATTAAACGACCACCCAAGCGGTGAATTATTGTTTCTTCCTCCACCTTTAGATTAATTACTAAATCTAACCCCTTATTCTCTTCGCTTAAAATCACATCTAATTGTTTTGCTTGTTGGAGATCACGAGGAAAACCATCTAAAATAAATTCCTCTTTTTCCTTTATTATTCCCCTTAAAGGCTTTAAAATAATAAAGTCGGGAACTAATCCTCCTCTATCTAAAAAACCCTTTACCTGCTCACTTAATAAAGTTCTTTTTCTAACAGCTTCTCTAAGAAGACTTCCTGTAGATATATGAGATAAATTTAATCTATTTTTCAATTTTTCTGCCAGGGTTCCCTTCCCTGCTCCCGGAGGGCCTAATAAAATTATCCGCATCTTAGTTAGCCTCTCGTCTTTATAAATCCTTTATAATGTCTCATCAGTAGATGAGACTCTACCTGCTGAACTGTATCCAAAGCCACTCCTACAGCTATAAGAATAGAGGTTCCTCCAAAAGGAAAACTATTAAATAAAAATTTTTCATTAACTATAGAAGGTAGAATAGCTATAAAAGCAAAAAATAAAGCACCTACAAATGTTACTCTGGTAAGAACATTTGTAATATACTCAGCTGTAAACCTTCCTGGACGCAGTCCAGGAATAAACCCCCCATATTTGCGCATATTATCTGCTACCTCTACAGGGTTGAAAACTACCGCTGTATAGAAAAAAGTAAAGAATATAACAGCCAAAGCAAATAAAATATAATAGAGAAACACCCCTGGACTTAACCAATGAGCAATCATCTGAGTGATAGGATGAGGGATAAATCTAGCAATAGTTGTAGGAAGAAGAAGAATAGATATAGCAAAGATTATAGCAATTACCCCTACCCCTCCTATACGAATAGGAAGATAAGTAGTTTGACCTCCATAGATTTTTCTTCCCACCACCCTTCGTGCATAACGAATAGGAATCCTTCTTTCCCCCTCGTAAATAAGTACTACAGAAGCAGTTATCAATACAGCTACTATAGCAAAAATAAATAATACAAAGGGACTTAATTGACCTGTCTTTACTATTTTAAGAACATTCCCTGACATTGGACGAATGCGAGCTACAATTCCCGCAAAGATAATCAGGGATATACCATTTCCTATACCTCTCTCTGTAATTTTCTCTCCTAACCACATTATAAATATAGTTCCGGTAACCAGAGTTAACACAGCAGGTAAAATAAAATTAATTCCTTGCACAGCCACAAAAGCACCGTTATTTATACTTTGAAGCCAAAGAGTCAACGCAATCCCCTGGATAGCAGAGATAGGGAGAGTAAAATACCGTGTATATTGATTAATCTTTCTCCTCCCCTCCTCTCCCTCTTTACTTAATTGCTCAAGATAAGGGATAGCTATTGTTAAAAGCTGCATAATAATAGAAGCACTAATATAAGGCATTATTCCTAAAGCAAAAATAGACATTCGCTCCAGTGCCCCGCCAGCAAAAACATTCATCAATCCAAATGCTCCTGTCTGGAAGATAGGACTATTAGCAAGGGCACCCATATTTATTCCCGGAATAGGGATAAAAGAACCGAACCTGAAAATTAAAAATATCCCCAGCGTAAAGAATATTCTCTTCCGCAATTCAGGAATTTTAAAGATATTTTGAACTCTTTCCCACATTATATAACCTCTACTGTTCCCTTCGCTTCCTCTATCTTCTTTTGAGCCTCCTTAGAAAATCCGTGAGCTCTCACCTTTAATGGGTGGTTAAGACTACCTCGAGCTAAAATTTTAATTTTCCCTCTCTTTTTGATTAAGCCCATATCTTTTAGAACCTCGGGAGTAACTACTTCTCCCTCTTTAAATATATTTAAATCCTCCACATTTACTATCTGATTTTTTTCTTTGGGAAATCTATTAAAACCTCTTTTGGGAATTCTTCTTACCAAAGGCATCTGTCCACCTTCAAACCACTTAGCTACTTTAGAGTGAGCCTTTTGACCTTTCTGTCCCCGACAAGAAGTTTTACCATGCCCCGAACTCCTGCCTCTTCCCACTCTCTTCTTCTTATGGGTAGCTCTTGAAGAAGACTTATATATTGACAAATCCATTAATCAAGGCCTCCTTTAAATAATTCAGATCCCTCTTAGTTGAAGCACTTTTTGGGGGTCTTTTAATTTTTTCAAACCTTCGAGGGTAGCTTTAGATAAATTGAGAGGGTTATTGTTTCCTAAAGACTTGGTTAAAACATCTTTTACTCCAGCTAATTCAACTATCGCTCTCACTGTCCCACCGGCTATTACACCTGTTCCTGGAGAGGCTGGCTTAAGAAGGATCCGAGATGCTCCATATTTTCCTATTACCTGATAAGGAATGGTATTATTTTTAAGAGAAATACAAATTAAATTTTTCTCTGCTTTTTTTCTCCCTTTTGCTATTGCTTCAACTAATCCTCTCGCTTTTCCCAAACCTAAACCTACCTGTCCATTTCGGTCTCCTACCACCATTAAAGCATTAAAACCTATCTTTCTACCACCTTTAACTACGGTAAACACTCTTCTCACTCTTATTAATCTCTCTTCAAGTTTATTTGTAACTTTAACTTTATTTACAACCTTTTCCTTTGAAGCACTATCCTCTTCAACTATTTCTTGCACTCTTAATCTCCTCTTTAATAATTCTTAATTCTATTAAAACTTCAGTCTCTCTTTTCGTAAGCCTTCTGCTAAGGCTTTTATTCGTCCATGATAAGGATAACCACTGCGATCAAACACTATTTGAGTTATTCCTTTATCTTTAGCTTTTTTACCCAACTCTTTTCCTAATTTTTCAGCTGTCTTTAAATTTTTAGCACAGAACCCTCCTTCTTTTACAGAGGAGACCGAAGCTAATATTTCATCTCGCTCGTCATTTATCAATTGAGCATATAAATATCTGTTACTTTTGTAAACCGAAAGTCTTAGTCTCTCTTCTGTGCCAAAAATTTTTTTTCTAATTCTCCTCTTTCTTTTTTCTCTCAATAAATATTTTTTCCTTACTTTCTTCATCCTACTAACCTGTCTTTGCTCCTAAAGCTGCTTTCTTGCTTACCTTACGTCTTACTAATTCTCCTTTATATCTGATTCCCTTCCCTTTATATGGTTCAGGTTTTTTCAAAGCCCGGATTTCTGCGGCTACCTCTCCCACTATTTGCTTATCGAGACCAAAAATTCTGATTTTGTTAGGGCTGTCTAACTTTACATCCACTTGCGGTGGAGGGGTATACTTAACAAAATGAGAATATCCTAAACTTAAAACTAAGGCTCTATCTTTTAATTCAGCTTTATAACCTACCCCTACAATCTCAAGATTTTTTTCAAAACCTTCTGTTACTCCTTTTACCATATTAAATATAAGACTGCGGAGCGTCCCTTGCAAAGATTTGCTTTGCTTATCCTCTCTTAATTTTTCTACTAAAATCTGTTTATCCTTAAAGGTTACTTTACATAACGAGGGAATTACTCTCCCCAACTCTCCTTTAGGTCCTTTCACTTTAATTTCGTCTTTGTCTATCTCTACCTCTACTCCCGCAGGAACTACTATCGGTTTTCTACCTACTCTGGACATAATTAAAAACTCCCCCTCTACATAATTCTATATATACTATTCTCACCAAACATAACAGAGTATCTCTCCCCCCACTCCCAATTTACGCGCCTCTTTACCAGTAACTATCCCTTTGGGGGTGGAAAGAATACAAACTCCAAGGCTACCCAGTAAATTGGGTATCTTCTCTTTCTTAACATATACTCGCCTACCTGGTTTACTAACCCGTTCTAAATGATTAATTATCCTCTCTCCTTTATCTCCATATTTTAAATGCACCCGGAGACTTTTCTTTTGCTCTTTCTCAATAATATTATACCCTTTTATAAATCCCTCTTTTTTTAAAACAGAGACTATCTTCTCCTTAAGATTAGAAGTTGGAAGCTCAACTTTATCTTTGAAAATTATATTTGCATTCCTGATTCTTGTGAGTAGATCAGCAATGGGGTCGCTCATCATCTATTTATCCTCCTTTATTCTACCAGCTTGCCTTTTTTATCCCCGGAATATTCCCTTTATGGGCTAAATAACGAAAACAGATTCTACATAAACCAAATTTCCTTATATAGCCTCTTGGTCGACCACAAATTTGACATCTATTATGAAGGCGAACCTTAAACTTCGGTTTTCTTTTGCTCTTTTCAATTAAGCACTTCTTGGCCATCTTTTTAAACCTTTCTTTATTATTTTAATATCCAACCAGGCTCTCATCCTCTCACCGTTTTTTTCTTAAAAGGCATTCCAAGAGAGGCAAGTAACTCCATCGCTTCCCCATCTTTTTCTGATGTAGTAACTATTGTTATAGACAAACCCTGAGTTTTACTCATCTCTTCGTAACCGATTTCTGGAAAAACCAAGAACTCTGGAATCCCCAAAGTAAAATTACCCCTTCCATCGAATCCTGTTGGGAAAACACCTTGAAAATCCCGAATTCTAGGTATAGCCAAATTGAATAATCTATCCAGGAATTCATACATTCTCTCGTTTCTGAGGGTAACCTTACATCCTATAGGAGTTCCTTTTCTCAAGGAAAAACCAGCTATAGATTTCATAGCTTTTGTAACTACAGGTTGCTGGCCAGTGATTAAAGCAAGACTTTTTTTTGCTTGTTCCAGTAACTTAGGCTCATTTTTGGCATTACTTACTCCTACATTAACACAAACCTTTTCAATTTTAGGAACTTCCATCTCATTTTTATAGCCAAATTTTTTAATCATTGCCGAAATACACTCTTTTTTATAAACCTCTTTTAACCTAGCCATTTTTATTACCACTCCCACTCATTCTTAATCTATTACCTCTCCACATTTTTTACAGAATCTTAACTTTCTCTTCTCCTCTTTCGAACATTTTATTCCTATTCTCGTTCTCTTTCCACAGCGCGGACATATCAATATCACATTACTCACATGAACGGGGGCTTCTCTTTCCACTATTCCACTCTCCTGACCTTTTCGAGTGGGCCTTATATGTTTTTTTATAATATTAATACCTTCTACAATTAGTTTGTCTCTTTTAGGAATTCTTTCCGCTACCTTTCCACGTTTTCCTTTATCCTTCCCAGAAATAACTACTACTTCATCTCCTACCTTTATTCTGGACATTTATCCACCTTTAAAAATTATTATAGCACTTCAGGAGCTAAAGAAATTATCTTCATAAATTTCTTCTCTCTCAGTTCTCGGGTTACAGGACCAAAAATCCTTGTTCCCCGAGGATTGCCTGTGGCATCAATTAATATCGCTGCATTCTCATCAAATCTAATATATGACCCATCTTTCCGCCGTATCCCTTTCTTTGTTCTTACAACCACCGCTTTAACTATTTCGCCCTTTTTTATTCCTGCATTAGGGATAGTCTTCTTTACCGAACCTATTATCATATCGCCTATTCGAGCATAACGACGCGAAGAACCTCCCATTACTCTTATACACATTATCCTCTTTGCCCCAGTATTATCTGCAACTTCGAGTTGAGTTTGAAGTTGAATCATCCTGTTTCCTCTCCCTTTTTTATAATTTCAACTACGCGCCAATGCTTATCTTTGCTTAGAGGTCTAGTTTCTACTATTCTTACAATATCTCCTTTTCGGCATCTATTATCCTCATTATGAGCTTTTACATTTTTTTTTCTTCGTATTATTTTACCATATAAAGGATGAATAAATTCGCGTTTAATACAGACTACAACTGTTTTATCCATTTCATCACTTACCACTTCCCCTACTCTTTCTTTAATTTTTCTTCCCATCTTTTCTCCTATTTAACTACTTTCCTTTCTCTCGAAGTAGAGTATTTACTCTCGCTACTGCTTTTTTTGCCTCTTTAATTTTTGAGAAACTTGTTATCCTACCCTGGGCTATCTGTATTCTAATATTTAATAATTCTTTTTTCAACTCTCCAAGGTGTTGACGAAGATCCGCTTCACTTAAATCCCTTAACTCATCTATTCTCATGATATTCATAATAATATACTCTCTTTCAAAGAAACAACTCTTGTTTTAAGAGGAAGTTTACAAGAAGCTAAACGAAAAACTTCTTTAGCTTTTTTCTCTTCCACTCCTTCCAATTCAAAAAGAATCCTTCCCGGTTTAACTGGGGCTACCCAGAATTCTGGCTCTCCTTTTCCTTTACCCATCCGCGTTTCTAAAGGTTTCTTCGTAATTACCTTATCTGGAAAGATTCTAATCCATACCCGTCCTTCTTTTCCTACAGAACGAACCATCGTAATTCTTGTTGCTTCTATCTGACGTGCAGTTATCCAACTACGTTCCTCAGCCATTAGACCATACTCTCCAAAATTTAGTCTTGTTCCCCTTGAAGCTTTGCCCTTCATTCTTCCTCTCTGCGTTTTTCTATACTTTGTTCTTTTCGGTTGTAGTCTCATTTGCAAATTCTCCTTTTAAGGCAGGGAAAGTATCTCCTTTACATATCCATACTTTTACCCCGATACATCCGTAAGTAGTATGAGCAGTAACTGTTCCGTAATCAATATCTGCCCTTATAGTATGTAGAGGAACTCTCCCTTCCTTCATCCATTCCTTTCGAGCTATCTCTGCTCCATTAATTCTTCCCTGGCAGGCAATTTTAACTCCTTCCGCACCTAATTCCATTATCCGTGAAATAGTCTGTCTCATCATTTTCTTTACTCCCATCTTTTTTTCTAATTGGGAAGCAATCCTTTTAGCTACTAATCGAGAGTCTAATTCTGGCTGCTCTACTTCCTGGACATTTAATAGAATTTTACTACTCCCTCTCGTTAATTTTTCTATTTCCTGTTTCGTTTTTTCAATAGTTTCACCTTTTCTCCCAATAATAATACCAGGACGAGCAGCAAAAATGTTTATTCGAATTTTGCTCACCGCTCTTTCTATTAAAATCCTTGAAATATTGGCTTTTTCAAACTTCTCCTCAAGAAAACGGCGAATGCGTAAATCCTCATGAAGACAACGTGCATAATCTTTTTCTTCATACCATTCACTTTTCCATTTTTTAATTATTCCCAACCTTAAACCTTCCGGATTAACTTTTTGTCCCACTGCTTATTTCCCCCTTTCCTCAAGGATTACTGTAATATGCGAAGTTCTTCGTCGTACTAAATCAGCTCTACCTCTTGCTCTGGGTTTTGTTCTTTTAAAAGTAGAACCTTTATTTACCAGAGCCTTCTTTACATAAAGAGTATCGGGAGTTAACCCAAAGTTGTTTTTAGCGTTAGACAAAGCTGAATTCAGGACTTTCTCTACTACTCGAGCATTTTTCTTAGTTACGAAATCCAGGATACTCCTCGCTTTTTCTACCTGTTTTCCTTGTATAAGATCGACAATCTTCTTTATTTTAAAAGGAGAGACCCTCACATACTTTGCTGTAGCTTTCACTTCCATTAATAAACCCCTTCTTACCTCTTACTTCTCACTTTTTACTTCTTACGTCTCACTTCATTTTGGCGAAATAGTTCTCTTTGTGTGTGCCCCATGATGAGTGAACTTACGAGTAGGAGCAAACTCACCCAATTTATGCCCTACCATATCCTCCGTAATATAAATATGAGGAAATTCTTTACCATTATGAACGGCAAAAGTATACCCTACAAACTCGGGAGTAATTACAGATCTCCGTGACCATGTCTTAATAGGGCTTCCTCCTCCTTCCTTTCTCATTTTTTCTATTTTTTTTAATAAACACTCCTGCACATAGGGACCTTTTTTGAGCGAACGACCCATTTGACTCTCCCTTATAAAATAATTCAGAATTGAGAACTACGAATTTAGAACTAAGAAAATACAATAAATCTTAATTCTTAATTCTATTCTTTTTAAATCATCTTCTTTTTTTCTTTTTTCTTCCCTGAATAATCAATTTATCAGAAGGCTTGCCCTTCCTTCTTGTCGTCTTACCTTTGGTAGGAACTCCCCATGGAGTTACCGGATGTCTTCCTGGTCCACTACGTCCCTCTCCTCCTCCATGAGGATGGTCTACAGGATTCATAGCCGACCCTCTAACTCCTGGACGCCGACCCAACCACCTTGACCTCCCGGCTTTACCTATCGTCACATTCTCATGGTCCACATTACTCACTCTGCCTACGGTAGCCTTGCATTCCAGGGAAATTAGACGAACCTCTCCGGAAGGAAGCTTAATTTGTGCATATTCTCCTTCATTTGCTAAAATTTGCGCAAATGTTCCTGCAGAACGGACTAACTGTCCTCCTCCACCCTTATTTAATTCAATATTATAAATAAAACTTCCCTCGGGAATCCTTCGCAAAGGAAGAGCGTTACCAACCTTTAAGGGAGCACTTTTACCTGAAATTACCTCATCGCCTTTTCTTAAATCCGCTGGTGCAATTATATATCTTTTTTCTCCATCTTTATAATGAAGAAGAGCAATTCTTGCCGACCTATTAGGGTCGTATTCAATAGAAGCAACATAAGCAGGAATCCCTTCTTTATCCCTTTTAAAGTCGATTAAGCGATATTTTCTTTTTGCTCCCCCTCCTCTATGTCGGATAGTAATTTTACCTTGATTATTTCTGCCGCCATTTTTCTTTAACCCGATAGCAAGACTCTTCTCTCTTTTTTCACGAGTAATCTCAGAAAATCGGGAAACACTACCCCACCTTCTTCCGGGAGAGATAGGTTTATATTCCTTTACACTCATCCTATACTCCTAACTCCTCAATACTCTCTCCTTTATGTAATTTAACTATAGCCTTTTTCCATGAAGGAGTTTTTCCTGCGATTCGTCCCCGCCATTGGCGGCTCTTCCCCCTGACATGCATTGTTCTCACATTATCAACTCTTACCCCAAATACTTCTTCTACTGCCTTTCTTATTTCAACCTTATTCGCCTTTAGAGCAACTTTAAACACGTACTTATTCTCCTTTAAAAGTCGGGTGCTTTTCTCTGAAACCAGAGGCTGTAAAATAATATCCTGAGGAGCTTTACTCATTTTTTTTCAACCTTTCTATTATAGTAATTAGAGCCTCTTTAGTTAAACATAAATTATGATGAGAGAAAATATCATATCCGCAGACTATAGAAGCAGAATAGAGACCTAATTGTTTCAAATTAGAAGAGGACCTCCTCACTTTTTCATCCCCTTGATCTAAAACAAGCAGAGTTTTCCCCTCCAAAGAAAACTTCTGAAGAAAACTTAGCATCTCTTTTGTCTTAGCAGTCTTTAAAGATATTTTATCCAAAACAAGAAGATTACCTTCTTTGAATTTTTTTGCCAAACTATATCTTAAAACTGCACGTTTAATCTTCTTTGGTAAGGGATATTTAAATTTCCTCGGTTTTGGTCCAAAAACAACCCCTCCTCCAACCCGGAGAGGGGAGCGAATAGTACCTACCCTTGCTCTACCCGTCCCTTTCTGCGTCCAAGGCTTTCTACCTCCTCCTTTTACTTCGCTTCTTCCCTTTGTAGAAACTGTTCCTTGGCGGCGATTAACTAAATAAGCTAATAAAGCTTCTCTTAACAAAGTGTCCTTTATCTCTTTGTTAAATATATCTTCAGTTAAATCAATTTTCTCGCTTTCTTTGCCTTCCATATCATAAACTTTTATTTCCATCTCTAACCTTTTCCCAGTAAAGTCTTCCTAACCTCTTTTATAGTTAACAAATCCCCGTTTTTTCCTGGTAGAGCTCCTTTAATTAAAAGAAAATTACCTTTTTCATCAACTTTCATCACCCTTAAATTACGGACGGTCGTCTTTTCCCATCCCATTCTTCCAGGCATTTTTTTACCCTTAAATACTCGAGAGGGATCAGAAGATGCTCCTATGGAACCCGGTCGACGATGCCACTGTTTAGCTCCGTGAGAAGCAGGTCCTCCTTTAAAATTATGTCTCTTCATTACTCCCGCAAATCCTTTTCCTTTTGAGATGCCACTAATATTGACTAAATCACCCTCTTTAAAGATATCAACTTTAATCTCCTCCCCTATTTTTATTTGATCAATATCACCTGTTCTCACCTCTTTTAAGTATCTCTGAGGAGAAACTCCCTTTTTTTTGAAATGTCCTAATAAGGGTCTTGTAATTCGATCCTCTTTTATTTCCCCAAATCCTAATTGAATAGCATTATAACCATCTTTTTTTTCTGTCTTTTTTTGAACTACTCTGCAAGGTCCTGCTTCCACTACCGTTACAGGAACAAGCATATCTTTATCAAAAAGCTGGGTCATTCCTATTTTTTTACCCAGAATTATTTTTATCATAGTTTAACCTCTACATTGACTCCCGTAGGGAGAGTCATTCCCATCAAGGCGTCCACCGTTTTAGGGTTAGATTCAAGAATATCTATTAATCTTTTATGAATTCTCATCTCAAACTGTTCCCGAGAATCTTTATGAGTATGAGGAGAACGAAGCACAGTAAATCTACTAATCTTTGTAGGTAAAGGAATGGGGCCGCAAATTTTTGCTCCCGTGTTCTCTATCGTCTCTACAATCTTTTTTACAGATTGATCTAATATTCTATGGTCGTAGGCCTTTAATTTAATTCTAATTTTTTGCTTGGGCATTTTTCACTCCCGTCCAATAATTTTCTTAGTTATCTCTGAAGGTACCTCTTGATAATAAGCAAACTCCGTATTAGAGATAGCTCTGCCTTGAGTTAAAGAACGGAGTGTAGTCACATATTCAAATAACTCCGCTAAAGGAATATATGCACTTATAAAACGAACTTCTCCTTCTACCTCTGTATTATAAATATGTCCCCTTCTACTAATAATATCTCCCATAACCTCCCCTATAAATTTTTGGTTAACCTTTACTATCAGTCTCATTATTGGTTCTAATAGATAAGGGTCTGCTTGCCGGAATGCTTTCTTTAAAGCAATAGAGGAAGCAATTTTAAAAGCAAACTCTGAAGAGTCTACAGAATGGTATGAACCATCAACAAGACTAACTTTAATATTTACCAGAGGATAACCTCCCAATACTCCATTTAGCATAGTCTCTCTAACCCCTTTCTCTATAGCGGGTATAAATTCCTTAGGAACAACTCCTCCTTTAGTTTTATCTACAAATAAACTCTCTTTACCATTTCCCCTCATCGGTTCAACTTCAAGACACACATCTCCATACTGACCCTTTCCTCCACTCTGCCGAATATACTGACCCCGAGCTCGGGCTTTTTCTCTTATTGTCTCCCTGTAAGCTACTCTTGGTTCACCCGCATTTACTTTTAGATTAAATTCACGTTTTAATCTATCTAAAATAACTTCAAGGTGGAGCTCACCCATTCCTGAAATTATGGTTTGTCCAGTTTCTTCACTTTGACATATTTTAAAGGTAGGATCTTCTTCGGCTAATTTATTCAAAGAAAGAGCTAACTTACTTCGTTCTACTTCAGTTTTAGGTTCAACAGCCAGCGAGATCACAGGCGGCGCAAATTTTATCTTCTCAAAGATTATAGGATGTTTTTCATCACAAAGAGAATCCCCTGTCTCTATATCCTTTGGTCCTATTATTGCTCCTATCTCCCCGGCAAATATCTCCTTCTTTTCCTCTCTAAAATTAGCATGCATCCCTAAAATTCGATTTACTCTCTCTCTCTTATCCTTTGTAGAATTGTATATAAAGGAACCTGCTTTAATCATCCCCGAATAAACCCTCAAATATATCAACCTGCCAGCATAAGGATCAATGGCCATTTTAAAGGCTAAAGCAGAAAAAGGTTCTTCAACAGAAGAGACTCTTTCTTCCTTTTTCTCATTAAGAGGATTTAATCCCCTTGTTGGAGAAACATCTAAAGGAGAAGGAAGATATTCCACCACTGCATCTAATAAGAGGCGCGTGCCTTTATTTTTTAAAGCACTACCACAAAGAACAGGAACTCCTTCCCCACTTATAGTTAGAGACCTTATTCCTCCTTTAATTTCATCTACTTCAAGCTCTCCTTTATGGAGAAATTTTTCCAGATACTGCTCATTACTTTCAGCCACTTTTTCCACTAAATTATTTCGGAAAAGGGAGGCTTTATCCTCCATTAAGGGAGGAATCTCTCTTTCAAAAACCTTAGAATCTAAATCTGTCCCTTCCCAATAAAACGCTTTCATTCTCACTAAATCTACTATTCCCTGGAGCTGCCCTTCTTTTCCTATGGGTAATTGAAGAGGCAAAAAAGTAAGGGGAAATTTCTCTTTAATAGAAGCTACTACTCTATAAAAATCAGCTCCCACCCTATCTAACTTATTGATAAATATTAAGCGCGGAATGCGATAACGATCAGCCTGATGCCAAACTGTCTCTGACTGAGGTTCAACTCCCTCTACGCCAGAAAAAATAACTATTGCTCCATCAAGAACTCTTAAAGTTCTTTCTACTTCCACCGTAAAATCTACATGTCCTGGAGTATCTATGATATTGATGCAATGATTCTTCCAAAAACAGGTAGTAGCTGCAGAAGTTATAGTAATACCCCTCTCCTTTTCCTGTTCCATCCAATCCATAACTGCCGTTCCTTCATGCACTTCACCTACCTTATAAGTTCTTCCTGTATAATATAAAATACGCTCAGTAGTTGTAGTTTTCCCGGCATCTATATGAGCTATTATACCAATATTCCTAATTTTATCTATCTGCAAAGAATAATTCTGTTTATCCATTTTTCTTGCTGCTAATAAATAAGGTTCTCTAAAATGAAATTTATTATCTTCTTTTCTAACTTTGGTTCTCAATTTTATTATCACCATCTATAATGAGCAAACGCTCGATTAGCCTCCGCCATTTTATGTGTATCTTCCTTCTTCTTTACTGCTAAACCCCTGTCCTGAGAAGCCATTATAATCTCTTCAGCTAATTTTTCTTTCATAGGTTTACTCTTTTTTTGTGAAGCAAAATGAATTACCCACCTTAAAGCCAAAGCATCGCGCCTTTCAGGCCTCACTTCTGTAGGTATCTGATAAGTAGCTCCTCCTATCCGTCGAGAACGAACCTCAAGGACAGGTTTAACATTCTCTAAGGCCGTTAAAAAAACCTGGAGAGGATCTTTATTCAATTTTTTCTCTATAATATCAAAACATCCATAACAAATGGACTCTGCTTTACTCTTGTTTCCCCCTTTCATTATCTTATTAATAAGTTTACTTACTATTCTGCTATTATACAAAGGATCTGGGGACACATCTCTTTTCTTTGATATTTTTCTTCTAGCCATTCGGACTCCTCACTTTCTTTTTTCCCCGTATTTGGAACGAGCCTGTTTCCTTTCCTCTACGCCCATTGTATCCAAAGTTCCTCGAATAATGTGATATTTCACTCCAGGCAGGTCTTTAATTCTCCCTCCTTCTACCAACACAATTGAGTGTTCTTGAAGATTATGCCCTTCTCCTGGAATATAGGCAGTCACTACTTTTCCGTTGGATAGTCTTACTCTGGCTACTTTACGTAAGGCAGAATTTGGCTTCTTAGGAGTAAGCGTCTTCACAGTAACACAAACTCCCTTTCTTTGAGGTGATCCCTGCAAAGCTAAAGTCTTTCTTTTTTTTATAACAGCTTTACGTCCTTTTCTTACTAATTGGTTTATAGTAGGCATCAATTACTCCTTGTTATTGGTTATCTTATTTTTTTTCTCTGAATCTATATTAAAACCTGTTCCTGCGGGAATCAATTTACCAACAATCACATTCTCCTTTAATCCTTTTAATTGATCTATCTGCCCACAAACAGCCGCCTCTACTAAAACTTGCTTCGTTCTCTGAAAAGAAGCAGCGGATAAAAAACTCCCTTTATCCTCTTGCACTGCTTTGGGTATTGCTAAAAGAACAGGTTTTACTGTAGCTGGCCTACCACCCTCCTGTTTTATTTTCTTGTTAACCCCTTCAAATTCTACTTTATCTATCTGCTCTCCTGGCAGGTAATCTGTATCTCCGGAGTCTTCTATTTCCACCTTCCTCATCATTTGTCTTACAATTACCTCAAAATGCTTGAGATTTATATCCACACCCTGAGATAGATAAACTCCCTGCGTCTGGCTAACTAAATACTCCTCTACCGCTCTAACTCCCTTTATATTTAAAAGAATCCGTGGATTTACACTTCCCTCAACAATCTTTTCTCCTGCTTCTACTTTCTCTCCGTCGGAGACGAGCAATTCTCCTCCTGCCTCGTAAATTATCTCCTTACCCCCCTCTGTTTGTATCTTAACAAAAGAACGGCCTTCCTTCTCTTCTATTTTTACCATACCTTCTGTTTCGCTTATAAGCGCTTCTTCTCCTTCTCTTTGTCGAATAGAGTCCTTTTGAGGATAGTTATACTTTCTAGGTTCAAATAACTCTGTCGCCCGAGGTAAACCCTGAGGAATATCTCCCCCTTTCCGAAATATTCCTCCTGTATGGAAAGTGCGTAAAGTGAGCTGAGTTCCTGGTTCTCCTATAGACTGAGCAGCTATAATCCCTATTGCTTCTCCTATATTAACTAATTTATGAATAGATAAATCCCAGCCGTAACACCTCCGGCACAATCCCCATTTAGCCTGACAAGTCAGAGGAGAACGAATCTTCACCTTCTTTACCCCGGCTTTTTCTATTTTTTCTGCTATCTCCTCTGTTATCTCTTCGTTGAAATCTACTATTACCTCTTTTGTAGAAGGATCTACTACTGGGGAAGCAGTTACTCTACCCACTATTCTACTGCTTAAAGGTTTTATTAATTTTCCTTCCTCAATTAAAGGTGTTATATATAAGCCATCTATAGTTCCACAATCTTCTTCTGAAATAACGATATTTTGAGCTACAGCTACTAACTTACGGGTAAGATATCCTGCATAAGCTGTCTTTAGAGCAGTATCCACTAATCCTTTTCTGCCTCCCGATGTAGAGAAAAAATATTCTGGAGCAGTAAGACCATCTTTAAAACTTGACCTGATAGGTTCTTCAATAATTCTTCCCCTTAATCTTCCTCCCGAGAGAGGATAAAAATATTGTCTAATTAAAGCAGAGGAGATATCAAGTTCTCTCTTAAATACTTCATCCCAAAGCTCGTGTCGATATGTCTCTCTTACAGACCTGGCCATTAAACCCCTCATCCCGACTATTTGGCGTAATTGATCCTTACTTCCTCTTGCTCCAGACTTCCACATTAAATAAAGAGGATTAAGAACATTCTCTGAAAGATACCGAGATACCTTCTCTCCTATTTGCTCAGTAGCTCTCGCTCTTAAATCTATCACATCCTTATATCTTTCTTCTTCGCTAATTTCCCCTGCCTCTGCCCTCATATTATATCCCTCTACCTCTTCTTCTATCGCCTGTAAGAATCTCTTCTTCTCTGGTATAATAGGTATATCACTGATAGAGAATGTTAAACCCGATTTAGTAGCATACTCAAATCCTATTTTCTTTATTTTATCCAAAACTTCAATGGTGGTTATATTTCCATACTTTTTCCAAATTTCACCTACTATTTCTGTAAGAACCTCTTTATCTACTAAGCAATTCTTAAATTCCATCCCTTGTGGTAGAACCTGGTTAAAAATTACTCTTCCTGGAGTAGTAGATATCCAATCCTTCCCTTGACGTAGTTTTATTTTCTGATGAAGAGCCAATTTTCCCAACTCATAAGCAAGAATCACTTCCTCTTGACTTAAAAAGACTCTCTCTTCTTCCTCTGCATTCTTTTTTATAGTTAAATAATAGCAACCAACCGTTATATCTTGAGTGGGGAAAATTATAGGCTTTCCATGAGCAGGGGAAACTATATTATTGATAGAAAGCATTAAAGTTTTTGCCTCAAGTTGCGCTTCAAAAGAGAGAGGAATATGTATAGCCATCTGATCTCCATCAAAATCAGCATTAAAAGCGGTACATACCAGAGGATGAAGTTGAATAGCACTTCCTTCTATTAAAACAGGTTGAAAGGCTTGCATCCCTAAACGATGAAGAGTAGGAGCTCTGTTAAGAAGTACAGGATGATCTTCAACTACCCTCTCTAATATTTCCCAAATGAAAGGCTCTGTTTTTTCTATGAAGTCATTAGCTCTCTTTATAGTCTCTGCTTTACCTTCACGTAAAATTTCTGCCAGGACAAAAGGTCTGAAAAGTTCCAAAGCCATTTTTTCAGGAACTCCGCATTGATGTAACTTCAAATCCGGGCCTGGTATAATCACCGCCCTACCAGAATAATCAACTCTCTTGCCCAATAGATTTTGCCTGAATCTACCTTGCTTTCCCTTCATTATTTCACTTAAAGATTTAAGAGGTCTACGAGAAGCACCTAATATAGGTTGAGAAATTTTTTCGTTTTCAATAAGAGCATCCACTGACTGTTGAAGCATCTTTTTTTCATTTTGAATAATTATCTGAGGAGCTCCTATATCTAACAGATATTTAAGGCGATTGTTCCGATTAATAATACGTCGATATAAATCATTTAAGTCTGAATTAGCAAAAACCCCATTTTCTAACTGAACCATAGGCCGAAAGTCAGGAGGTAGAACAGGAATAACCTTCAAAATCATCCATTCCGGTTTATTACCTGAATGGACAAATTTTTCTATCACCTCTAACCGTTTAATTAACTTAATTCTTTTAGTTCTATTTCTTTCTTCAAGGAGTTTTTCTTTTAATCTTTTCATTAACTCTTCTAAGTTCATCTCCTCTAAAACCTGTAAAATTACTTCTGCTCCCATACCTGCACGGAAAGCATCTTCTCCATAAAGCTGTTTACATCCCTGGTATTCCTCTTCACTCAAAATTTGCAATTTCTTTAAAGGAGTCTTACGGGGATCAATCACTAAATAGTTTACAAAATAGATTACTCTTTCTACTTCACTTTTTTTAAGATTCAACAAAGAAGGCAAATATTTTTTAATATACCAGATGTGAGCAACAGGCGTAGATAATTTAATATGTCCCATTCTCTCTCGGCGAACTTTAGACGAAGTAACTTCCACTCCACACCTCTCACACTTCACACCCTTATATTTCATCTTTCTATATTTACCACAATAGCATTCGTAGTTCTTTGTAGGACCAAAGATCTGTTCGCAAAAAAGCCCTCCTCTCTCTGGTCTAAAAGTACGATAATTAATGGTATCTGTTTTTCTCACTTCTCCATAGGACCATTCCTTTATCTCTTCAGGAGAAGCTAACTTCATCTTTATCTTATCTATATCATCTATCTTCCATTGTTCTTCTCTTTCTTCCATATCCTTGATAGAGAACTTTTTGCTGCCTTTCCAAAACTCCAAATTCAACCCCAAGGCTTGAAGCTCCTTAACCAAAACTCTGAAAGATTCGGGAGTTTGAGTATTCAACGTATTTTCCCCTTTCACTATTTCTTCATGCATCTTAGTTCTTCCCTGAAGGTCATCCGATTTATTAGTGAGCATTTCCTGAAGAGTATAGGCTGCTCCATATCCTTCCAGAGCCCACACTTCCATTTCCCCGAATCTCTGCCCACCCTGCCTTGACCTTCCCCCTAATGGCTGCTGAGTAATTAAGGCATAAGGTCCTGTAGAACGAGCATGTACTTTCTCCTCAGCTAAGTGAATCAGTTTCATCATATACACATAACCCACGGCAACGGGTTGATGAAAAGGCTCTCCTGTTCGCCCATCATAAAGAATAGTTTTGCCTGACTCAGGAAAATGGGCCTTCTTTAATAGTTTCCTTATTTCCTTCTCCAGGGGACCCTCAAAAACAGGGCATATCATACGTACCCTTAAAGTTTTCGCTATCCACCCTAAATGCATCTCCAATATCTGGCCTATATTCATTCTTGAAGGAACCCCTAAAGGATTTAAGACTACCTCTATAGGCGTTCCATCAGGAAGATAAGGCATATCTTCCTCGGGCAGCACCCTGGAGACAACTCCTTTATTTCCATGACGACCAGACATCTTATCCCCTACCCCAATTTTGCGTCTAACAGCTACATACACCTTTATTCTCTTTCTCACATCAGGAGGAAGATTATCTTTATTATCTTGAGAAAAAACCTTAACCTTAATTACCTTACCTTCAACACCTGGAGGAATCCTCAAAGAATTATCTTTAACTTTTTGTGCTTTTTCTCCAAAGATGCTACGCAATAGTCTCTCTTCGGGGGTAAGTTTTATCTCAACCTGGGGAGTCACTTTACCTACTATAATATCTCCCGGTTTTACCTCTGCTCCTATTCTAATGATACCTTCTTCATCCAGATTTTTTAAAGCTGCCTCCTCCACATTAGGAACATCAGCAGTTATCTCCTCTATTCCTGATTTAAGCTCTTTTGCCTCAACTTGAAATTCCTCAATATGAATAGAGGTAAAAATATCTTCCTTTACCAATTTTTCACTAATTAAAATTGCATCTTCAAAATTGTACCCTTCCCAGGGCATAAAAGCCACGAGAACATTTCTCCCTAAGGAGAGTTTATCCTTATCCATAGCTGGACCATCAGCTATAAATGTCCCTTCTTCTACTTTGTCTCCCTTAGATACCAGAACTCTCTGATTTATACAGGTTTTTTGATTGGACCTTCTAAATTTTATTAAATTGTATACATCCACGCCTTTGGAATTTCTCATCTTTATTTTATCAGCATCTACATAGATAACTTCTCCCTCTCCCTTCGCTACTACTCCAGCCATAGAATCTTTAGCTACCTTTCCTTCCATTCCTGTTTGAACAAGAGGTTCCTCTGGATTTTCTAAGGGTACTGCCTGACGTTGCATATTTGACCCCATTAAGGCTCGATTAGCTTCATCACTCTCTAAATAAGGAATTAATGAAGTGCTAATGCTTACCATCTGCTTAGGAGATACGTCCACATAATCTACCTCTTCTTTAGCAACTTTTCCAATCTCTCCCCTATACCTGGTTACAACTTGCGGGTCTATGAAATTTCCTTTTTTATCAACAGCATCGGCACCGACAATATGGTACTTATCCTCTTCTCTCGCATCCAGATATACTATTTCTCTCGTAGTTTTTCCCTCTTTTGCTTTTCTATAAGGAGTTTCCAAAAAACCTAATTCATTTATCCTGGCATAACTAGCTAAAGAGGTAATTAAACCGATGTTTTGACCTTCCGGGGTTTCTATAGGACAAATACGCCCATAATGGGTATAATGGACATCTCTTACTTCCTCTTTAGCCTGAACGCGCGTTAATCCTCCAGGACCAAGAGCCGACAGTCTACGCTTATGAGTTAGCTCAGCTAAGGGATTAGCTTGATCCAAATATTGAGAAAGAGAGCCTGTATTGAAAAAACTGTTTACTGCATTTCTCACTACGCTGGTATTAATAAGAGAACGGGGAGTGACTTTATCCGGGTCCTGAATGCTCATTCCTTGTTGAATTATTCTTGCCAAACGGACTAAACCAAGATGAAGCTGGTTAGCTAAAAGCTCCCCTACTCCCCTTACTCTTCTATAAGAGAGATGATCTATACTTTTAATCTCTTTTTTTTCTCTGTTTAATTTGAATAGATACTTTATAGTTCCTACCACATCTCCTAACTGGAGAACTTCTACATCCCAGTTACTATTTAAACCTAACTCCTTATTTAGTTGGTATCTTCCTATTTTACTCAGATTATATCTGCGGGGATCGCGGAAGTTCTTATCAAAGACTTCCTTTACTGATTCAAAGACAGCTGAACGTCCGGGTCGAAGTCTCTGATAAACTTTAAGAAGAGCCTCTTTTTGCGATTTTGTTCCATCCTGCTCAAAACTCTCTTTTAATATCTTCCTATCCTTAAAATCGGTAAATTCCTCGATGATTTGCTCGGGAACTCCCCCCATAGCCCTTATAAATAAGGTAGCCAAAAACCTCCTTCCTCTATTAATGTGTGCATACAAAAGATCTTTTTTAATTTCAAAATCTAACCAGCTTCCTCTTTCAGGTATAATTCGCGCTTTATAAAGCACATCTCTCCCCGTCATGACTGAAGGATTCTCTTCAACAAAGAGACCGGGCGATCTCTGAAGCTGACTCACTACCACCCTTTCCGCCCCATTAATAATAAAACTCCCCTTTTCAGTCATCAATGGAAGATTGCCTAAATAAATCTCTTGTTCTGTTACCTCCCCCGTCTCCCTCTTATTTAAACGAAGCTTAATATATAAAAAGAGAAAATATGTAAGTTCTTCTTCCTTACATTTTTCTATACTATACTGAGGTTCACTAAGTCGATATTCTACAAAATCCAAACTTAATTTTTCATTGTAACTCTCTACAGGGAAAACATCTTTAAATACTGCCTGCAGTCCTTCGTTTTTCCTCTTACCTGGAGGAATATCCCTTTGTAGAAAGTTCTCAAAAGAAATTTTCTGCATCTCGAGGAGGTTAGGAATATCTATTATAGGTTTAGATCTAGTAAAATCCATTATTTTCTCTTCCATTAATTATCCTCCAATAGTTTAGATTTCCTAAACTACACAATAACAATTTACTCTGTTAGAAAGTTATCTAACAGGGTTTATTTTATTTCAATTCTACTTTCGCTCCCACCGCTTCTAAGGTCTCCTTAATCTTTAAAGCTTCTTCTTTACTTACTCCTTGTTTAATCGGTTTGGGAGCTTGTTCTACTAAATCCTTAGCCTCTTTTAACCCCAAAGAAGTGAGTTTTCTTACCTCTTTAATTACTTGAATCTTTTTGTCTCCCATATTAGCCAATATTACATCGAACTCCATTTTTTCTTCTTTCTCTTCCTTTTCTTCCTTCTTTTCTGCGGAAGGAACCTGAGAAAGAGCTTGAGGAGTAAAAGCTTGTATTCCGAATTTTTCTTCGAGTTCTTTTACTAACTCTGACAATTCAAGCACATTCATTTGCTCAATTGCCTTTATAATCTCATCTTTTTTTAATATTCTGCTTGCTATTTTCTCTTCATTTTTTGTTATCTCAGATGATTTATCTACCATAAGTTAACCCCCTTTTCTTTCTTGTAAAACTGCCCTTAATAAATAGACTAACTTTCTCAGAGGAGAGTTCAAAACCATTACCAGCCTCCTTAAGGGAAATTGCATTCCGCTGATAAGTTGGGATAGAAGAACTTCCTGGCTGGGCAGCTCCCATAAAAGTTCTACTTTTTCCTTCCCTAAGATCTCATCCCCAAAAGACCCTCCTTTAATAGACAAATTGGGATGTTCTGAGAGAAATTCTTTAAGAACCTTCGCTGAAGCTAAAGGATCATTTTTAGTAAAAATTATTCCCGTGGGTCCGGAAAAAAATTTATTTATTCCCTTTACATTCACTTTCTCCGCTGCCCTATAAGCCAAATTATTTTTAACCACACAAAACTTTGCTTCCCCTGCTTTCCTCAATTTTTTACGGAATTCTGTAAGCTCATCCACTTTTAGCCCGCAATAGTTCAGTATAAAAGAAGCTTTGCTCTCTTTTAAATTCTTGCTTATTCTTTTTACCTGTTTTATCTTCTGTTCCAATCCCATTTTATAACATTCCTAAAGTCTCTTGTAAATTTAAGTTTATTCCTGGTCCCATTGTCGAGCAAAGAGTAATTCCCTTGATATATCTTCCTTTTACTGTGGGAGGCTTATTTTTTCTTAAAGAGATTAATAATGCTTTTAAATTTTCCCACAAAGCTTCCTTTGTAAAAGAAACTTTCCCTATCATCGCATGAATTACCCCTGTAGCATCATTCCTGTACTCAATCTTACCTTTTTTTAACTCTTCCACAACTTGTGCAGGATTATCACTAACTGTTCCTACTTTGGGAGAAGGCATTAAACCCTGAGGACCGAGAATTCGTCCCAACTTAGCTACCACCTTCATCATCTGAGGAGTAGAGACTGCCGCATCAAAATCTAACCATCCTCCTTCAATTCTTTTAGCCAACTCTTCTCCTCCTACATAATCCGCTCCTTTCTCTTTGGCTTCTTCAGCCTTTTTCCCGCTCGCAAAAACTAAAACTTTCACTTCCTTACCTAATCCCCAGGGAAGAACCACTGTTCCTCTTACTCTTTCTCCTCTTTCTTTAGGTTTTATATTCAACCATACACTTGCTTCTGCTGATTCAGTAAACTTACAATTAGATACTCTCTTAATTAATTTTAGAGCCTCTAACGGAGAATATTCCTTACTTCTATCCACTTCTTCTTTTATGATTGATAGATATCTTTTTCCTCTTTTCCTCATAACTCATCCTTCTATTTCTATACCCATATTCTTGGCTGTTCCCTGGATAATATTTATAGCTTTATCTACATTGTAAGCATTTAAATCGGGTAGCTTTATTTGAGCAATTTTTTCCAGATCCTTCCTGCTCACTTTACCCACTTTCTTTTTATTAGGTTCCCCTGAACCCTTATCTATACCAGCAGCCTTCTTAAGTAAAGAGGCAGCAGGGGGAGTCTTTAGGTCAAAAGTAAAAGACCTATCTTTATAAACAGTTATCACTACAGGAGTTAAAATATTTTCTTTATCTTTTGTCCTCTCATTAAACGCTTTACAAAATTCCATTATATTTACTCCGTGCTGACCCAATGCTGGACCTACCGGAGGAGCTGGATTTGCTTTTCCAGCTACGATTTGGAGTTTTATCTTTGCTTTTATAGGTTTTCTTGCCATTAAAGTTTCTCCACACTTACATATTCTAATTCTACAGGAGTCTCTCTCCCAAATATAGAAACCAATACTTTAAGTCTTTGCTGCTGAGAATTAATCTCTATTATTTCTCCTTGAAAGTTAGCAAAAGGACCCTGGGTGATGCGCACACTTTCTCCTACTTCAAAAACAATGCCTGGCTTAGGTCTCCCTTCTAAAAGACCTACTCGATGCTCAATATTACTCACTTCTTTTTCATCAAGAGGGACAGGCTGTCCTTTAGGACCTACAAAACCACTAACTCCAGGAGTACTGCTAATCACATGTTTTGTCTCATCAGTAAGTTCTGCTTCAATTAACATATATCCGGGGAAAAACTTTCTTCTGTATACTCTTCTTTTGCCATCCTTAACCTCGGCTATCTTTTCCTTAGGAATAAGCATACGAGAAATTTTATCTTTTATCCCAAAGGACTCTATTCTCTGTATAAGATTAACCTTTACTTTATCCTCTTGCCCCACATATGTATGAAGAGCGTACCATTTTTTAGTCATTATATTATCTTAAAAAAAATTTTATCACTTGAAAAAAGATGATATCCATTCCTCCTATAATTATAGCGAAAATAATAAGGGATACTAATACTATAATAGTAGATTTCACAATCTGAGATCGGTTAGGCCAACTAACCCTCTTCATCTCACTATTTACTGCGCGTAAAAAACTGCTTACTTTATTAGCCATCTTTCTATTCCTTTTCTTCCTGGCAGGCCCGGCAGGACTTGAACCCGCAACCGCCGGATTTGGAATCCGGTGCTCTAGCCAGTTGAGCTACGGACCTATTTTTCTTTATGAAGTGTATGCTTTTTGCAAAATTTACAATATTTTTTAAGAGCTAAAGAGGGAGTTTTTTTCTCCTTTTTAGTAGTATAATTTTTTCTTTTGCACTGGCTGCATATAAGAGTAACTATCTCCCTCATATTTATCCCCTATTCAATAATCTTACCGACCACTCCTGCTCCTACTGTATGCCCTCCCTCTCTTATGGCAAATCTTAAACCCTGTTCCATAGCGATAGGAGTAATAAGCTTTATCGTCAACCTCACATTATCTCCGGGCATCACCATCTCTACTCCCTCAGGTAAACTTACATCACCGGTTACATCAGTGGTTCTGAAATAAAATTGTGGACGGTATCCTTCGAAAAAAGGAGTGTGCCGTCCTCCCTCTTCCTTGCTCAATATATATACCTCTGACTCAAATTTAGTATGAGGAGTTATACTTCCCGGAAGAGCAAGAACCTGCCCTCTTTCTACTTCATTCTTCTCTATCCCTCGTAAAAGTACACCAATATTGTCTCCTGCTTGAGCTTCATCTAATGTTTTTCTGAACATTTCCAATCCTGTAGCCACTGTTTTTTTAATCTCTTTCAACATCCCAACTATTTCTATAGGCTCACCTATATTAATTTTTCCTCTTTCTACTCTTCCTGTAACCACTGTTCCTCTTCCCGTTATAGAGAAAATATCTTCTATTGCTAAAAGAAAGGGCTTATCCACTTCTCTTGGGGGAATAGGAATATAATCATCTACGGCATTTAATAGTTTAATTATGGGGCCACAATGAGGACAATCCTCTTTCCCACATCCACAGTTTAAAGATTCAAGAGCTGAACCAGAAATCACAGGTAATTCATCCCCAGGAAAATTATAATTACTCAATAGCTCTCGGACTTCAAGCTCTACTAATTCCAATAACTCCTTATCTTCTACTCGATCTGCTTTATTCAAGAAAACCACTATTGCCGGAACATTGACCTGTCGGGCAAGAAGAATATGTTCCCTTGTTTGAGGCATAGCTCCATCAGCTGCAGAAACTACCAAAATAGCCCCATCCATTTGTGCTGCTCCTGTAATCATATTCTTAATATAATCAGAGTGTCCCGGGCAATCTATATGAGCATAGTGTCTTTTTTCCGTCTCGTACTCTGCATGGTAAATAGCAATGGTTAAACCCCTCTCTTTTTCCTCCGGAGCATTATCAATCTCACCCACCTTTTTAGCTTCAGCTAATCCCTTCCTGGACAAAATTTGAGTTATAGCTGCCGTAAGAGTAGTTTTCCCATGGTCAACATGCCCAATAGTTCCAATATTAATATGCGGTTTTGTCCGCACAAACTTTTCCCGTGCCATTTTTTTATCCTCCTTAAATTAATCAAATCTTGTACATTTTTTCATTAGAGCCCACGACCGGACTTGAACCGGTGACCTCATCCTTACCAAGGATGTGCTCTACCCTCTGAGCTACATGGGCATCATAGTTTAACTTTTCCCTTTAATCCTCTAATCCTGCTTTTTCTGGTGGGGAGGGATGGATTCGAACCACCGAAGGCAACGCCAACGGGTTTACAGCCCGTTCCATTTGACCACTCTGGAACCTCCCCAAAACTAATCCTGATCCTCTTCTATTTTTGCCTGTGCAGCAGCTAAACGAGCGATAGGAATCCTGTATGGCGAACAGCTTACATAATCTAATCCTATACGATGACAAAACTTAACTGAAGAAGGCTCGCCTCCATGTTCTCCACAGATACCCACTTCTAAGGTATTATTCACTTTACGCCCTCTTTCTGTTCCTATCTTTACGAGCTCTCCCACGCCTTCTTGATCCAGTATTTGGAAAGGGTCATCCTCTATTATCTTTTTTTCTATATATATGGGGATAAACTTACCTTCTGCGTCATCACGACTAAAGCCAAATGTACTCTGTGTTAAATCATTAGTGCCAAAGGAGAAAAAGTCAGCGAATTTAGCAATCTTATCAGCACATAGAGCAGCACGGGGAAGTTCTATCATCGTGCCTATCTTATACTCAAATTGAACCCCCCTATCCTTTATCACCTCTTCGGCTACCTCAACAACCTCTTCCCGAAGAATGGACAATTCCCTCTCATTAGCGACTAAAGGAATCATAATCTCCGGATAAACCTTAGTTCCTTCCTGGACTAACTCTGCTGCGGCCTCAAAAACAGCTCTTGCTTGCATCTCATAAACTTCGGGGAAGGTAATCCCTAATCTACAACCCCTGTGTCCCATCATAGGGTTTATCTCGCGTAAAGTTGTCACTCGCTGTAAAATTCTCTCTTTTTCAGCAATTTCCTCCTCATCCCCATTTTTCAAACGCAATGTATTAATCTCCACCAACAAATCCTCATAATTGGGTAAAAATTCATGAAGGGGAGGGTCAAGCAGACGAATAATCACAGGCAATCCTTCCATTTCTTTAAAAATTCCTTTGAAATCTTCCTTTTGCATAGGCCCTAATTTTCTGGTAAACTTTTCTCTCTCCTCTCGGTTATCGGCTAAAATCATCTTTTGAACAAAGGGGAGTCTATCCTCACCAAAAAACATATGTTCTGTCCGGCAAAGCCCGATACCCTCTGCTCCCAATTTACGAGCCACTTTTGCATCTTTAGGGGTATCTGCATTGGCTCTCACCCCCAGAGTTCTCGCCTCATCCGCCCACTGCATAAGCTTCTCAAAATCACTGCTTAACTCAGGATCAAGCATAGGAACCACTCCCTTTATTACCTTACCTGTGCTCCCATCCAGAGTAATTAAATCACCTTCCTTAAAAACAAGCCTATCCACTTTAAATTCTCTATTTTTCTCATCAACTTTTATCTCTTCACATCCAGCCACACAACACTTACCCATTCCTCTGGCTACGACAGCGGCGTGCGAGGTCATTCCCCCGCGAGCAGTAAGTATTCCCTGAGCTACAGCCATTCCATGTATATCTTCCGGGGAAGTCTCTCGACGAACTAAAATCACCTTATTTCCATCGTTAGCCATCTCTACTGCTCTATCCGCTGTAAAAACTATCTTTCCTGCAGCTGCTCCCGGAGAAGCCGCTAATCCATGGGCAAGAACCTCAACCTTTGCCCTGGGGTCAATTCGACGATGAAGTAACTGCTCTAATTGTTCAGGCTTTATTCTCATTAAAGCCTCTTCTTTGGTAATCAACCCCTCTTGAACCATTTCACAGGCTATTTTTATGGCTGCTTGAGCGGTCCTCTTTGCCGTTCTGGTTTGCAATAGATAAAGCTTTCCTTTCTCTATTGTAAATTCAAAGTCTTGAACATCTCTATAATGTTTTTCTAATCTTTGGGTTACTCTTGATAATTCCTTATAAACTTCGGGCATCTCTTCCTTCAGTTTGGACAAGGGTTTAGGAGTTCTTATCCCCGCAACTACATCCTCTCCCTGGGCTTTAAGTAGATACTCCCCATAAAGTCTCTTCTCTCCTGTAGCAGGGTCCCTGGTGAATCCAACACCTGTACCAGAATCACTCCCCATATTGCCAAAAACCATTGTCTGAACATTAACAGCTGTCCCCCACTGTTCGGGAATCTTATTAATTTTACGATAATTGATGGCTCTCTTATTATTCCAGGATGCAAAAACAGCATTTATGGCCATCTCTAATTGTTTAAAGGGGTCCTGAGGAAATGATGTTTTTCTTTTCTCTTTTATTAATTTCTTAAATTCTACCACTATTTCCTTAAAATCTTCCGAAGTTAAATCAACATCTTCTTGAATATCTCTGTTTTTCTTTTTCTTCTCCAGGATATTCTCAAACTCTTCCCCTTTAATTCCTAAAACTACATTTCCAAACATTTGCAGGAGTCTTCTATAAGCATCATAAGCAAAACGCTCATTTTTTGTTTGTTTAGCCAATCCTTCTACTGCCCTATTATTTAAGCCCAAATTGAGAACTGTATCCATCATTCCCGGCATAGATATTCTCGCTCCTGAACGGACAGAAACCAACAAAGGATTAATGGTATCTCCAAACTTTTTCCCTGTTACTTCTTCCATCCTTTTTAAGTTTTCTTTTATCTCTTTATCTAATTCCTCTGGATAACTACCTTTTTGTGTATAGTAAGTACATACTTCGGTACTGATAGTGAAACCAGCAGGAACTCGAATGCCTAAGTTTGCCATTTCAGCAAGATTGGCTCCCTTTCCCCCTAAGAGGTTCTTCATCTTTGCTGAGCCTTTTGCCTTTCTCTCTTTAAAAAAATAAATATACCCCTCCATTTTTCCCTCTCAAATTAAAAATTCCAATTTGTTTTTATATTATTTTTTTAGTTTTTGTCAACTCCCTAAAAAATTCTTTTTCCATTATAATAAATCCCACTTCTATGTCAAGGTCAACCTTCCTTCTTTAAAATTTCAACTTTAACTGGACTCATCTCCTTAAATTTCCTTGCATCTTCTACAGACCCTATAATATCTCCATAGTGCATAGGGATAGCTACTTCAGGATTTATAGCCTTGACTGCTTCAACAGCTTCTGCAACATCCATAGTATAAGTTCCCCCTATGGGAAGTAAGGCTATATCCGCTTTTATCTTCTTCATTTCAGGAATAAAATCGGTATCACCAGAATGATAAATCCTTGTTCCTTTTATATTTATTACAAATCCTACCCATCTATTTCCTTTGGGATGATAATCCTTTTTTATATTATAAGCAGGGACTACCTCGATATCAATACCCTTAACGGCCAAACTATCTCCCGGTCTTACTGTTTTGATATTTCCTTTTAATTTAGATGCTCCATCAGAGGGAACTACTATAACTGTATCCTCTGTTTGAACTTTAGAAATATCCTCCAAAGAAAGATGGTCATAGTGAGAATGCGTAATTAAGATTATATCTGCCTTATCTTCTCTTTTTAACTTCCAGGGGTCGATGTACAACACTTTATCATCGGCGATCTTAAAACTTGCATGCCCCAACCAACTTATATTTTTTAACATTTTCTTTACTTCCTTATCTTTATTTTCCAGAGAGACTCTCTATGTATTTATAAAACTCACCATCTGAATTTAAAATAAGCCATGTTTCTTTGTCTAAAGTTTCTTGATAAGCTTCCAGTGTCTTCAAAAATGAGTAAAATTCAGGGTCTTTGTTATAAGCTTGAGCATAAATTTTAGTCGCTTCAGCATCAGCTTTACCTTCAATCTCCCGTGCCTTTTTATAAGCTTCAGAGGTGATTCTCTGCAATTCCTTCTCCCTCATACCTTCGATCTTGGCTTTTTCTCCCTCTCCCTCAGAGCGATATCTCTCAGCTATTCTTTTTCGTTCAGAGATCATCCTGGAATAAACTTTTTCCCTTACTTCCTCAACATAATTTATCCTTTTAATTCTCACATCAACCAATTCTATACCATACTGCGGAGCAACCTCGGATGCTTCTTCTAATATTGCCTGAGTTATCTTCTCACGACCATATTTTACCTCCTCTATTTCTTCCTCAGTTTCCCTTATCATTGCTGCTTCTGCACCCAATTCTGACTGGATAAACTCTCTATTTGAACTCCTTACCAATTCATAAAGAAGGTGGGAGGTAATCTGATTTCTACTCGCCGAATCGATAATATCATCTAATCTGGCTAAAATTAGCCTTGCAGTTCCTGTCGTTTGAAGAAATTTTAAGGCATCCACAATCTTCCATCGAGCAGTGGTATCCACCCATATATATTTTTTATCCTGGGTAGGAATCTGTGTGGGTTTACCATCCCATTCCTGAATACGTTTATCGAAATAATTAACTTTCTGGATAAAGGGTGTTTTAAAATGTAAGCCGGGCTCAGTTATGGGTTTACCAATAGGTTCGCCAAACTGAGTGATAACTATCTGCTGTGTTTGGTCTACAACATATAAAGCTCCCGAGAGCACAACTAAAGCTATTATAACTACTACTATTATAGGAATCCATCTTTCTATTCTCATTGTTTTCCTCCTTCTTCCCTAAGATGGAGCAAAGGTAATATTCCCCCTCCCTCAGAGTCTATTACATATTTTTTGCCTACTTTAGGTAAAACTTCCCCTAAGGTCTCTAAATATAATCTTCTCCTGGTTACATCTTTGGAGTTTTTATACTCTTCCCAGATAGCCAAAAATTTCTCTGCATCTCCTTTAGACTGATTAACTCTCCTTACAGCATATCCTTGCGCTTGAGTAATCGTTCCTTCCGCCTGCCCCTCTGCTTTGGGTATAACCGTGTTATAAGCTTGCCAGGCTTGATTAATGGTGGTCTCTTTTTCTTGCTTTGCTTCGTTAACTTCATTAAAAGAGGGTTTTACGGGATCCGGAGGATTAACATCCTTTAATTTGGTAATAACTATCTGGATTCCTGTCTGGTAAAAGTCTAAAATGCTCTGAAGTTTCTTTTCCGCTTTCTGGGCAGCTTCAATTCTTCCCACTGTTAAAACTTCATCAACACTTCTATCTCCTATAATTTGACGCATAGCTACCTCAGAAATAGCCCTAAGTGTACTTTCTACATCTTTTACATTAAATAAATAATCAACAGGGTCTTTAATTTTATACTGTACAATCCATTCTACCACAGCAATGTTTAAATCACCGGTTAGCATTAGGGATTCCTCTTCAAAACCTGCCGGTGCGTATACTGTTTTAACGCCCGGTTGAATAGTCCTAAACCCAAATTCTTCTTTGAAGATATGTTTTACTTTAACTTTTGTTACT
>JGI24025J20009_10000257_pt1 | contig 41434 bp, 42 predicted proteins | sample Cruoilmetagenom3_FD_20009 | JGI IMG/M metagenome (IMG submission 20009)
CCGGCTCCATTCCAATCGATGAGAAGTTTCTTCTGGCTCGGCCCGGCTTTGGTCCTGACAAATACCTTTTTCGGACCGGCACCGAGAATCTGGGGCCTTTTCAGCAAATCCGGGCTACTTCTCGGCGTGCTAGTCTTTTACCGGCTTACCTGGGCTGCCTGGATAGCATTAGTCCTTATCCGCACCTGCCCGGCGCGAGAGTTCCTCTTTTCCTTCCGTAGTTTCCTCGGTTTCTTTCACATTCCGGACCGTAATATTTCGCTTACCCTGTTTCTTACCCTTGAGATGTTACCTCAGTTTGCCGACATCCGCGTAAATGATTTCCACAACCTACCCGAGGCAATCGCCCGCCGTATCAGAAATGTTGTCCTTCCTGTCCTCCCGGACGAGCAACCAGAAACCAGAAAAGGGCACCTCAAACCGGCAGATGCTGCTCTCGCTATCCCGGCTGCCGGCCTCATTATCCTGGCAGCTCTGATTTAGACATGCACAATATCAAACTGACTATAGAATTCGACGGTGCCGGTTTCTTCGGCTGGCAGTACCAGCCAGACAGAAAAACTGTTCAAGGTGAGCTCCAGATTGCGCTTGAGAAACTTGTCCAGAAACCGGTCAAGGCTTATGGATGCAGTCGCACCGACGCCAGCGTTTCAGCCCACAACTATGTCGCTAATTTCTATACCCAGTCCAAGCTGGGTATCGAGCGTTTCCGCCGTGCTTTGAATTACCATCTGCCTAAGGAAATCTATATCAAATCAGCCGAACTGGTAGACCTGCTTTTCCACGCCCGTTACAATGCCAAAAGCAAAATTTACACCTACCGTATTATTCGCGGACAGTCGCCACTTCGCCATGCCCGGGCCTGGGAATTGCGTGAGGCAGTTGATGCCAGGAGGATAAACAAAGCCCTGAAACTCTTTGTTGGTAGAAAAGATTTTCAACCTTTCTGCCTTACCCGCAATATCTCAGGCATCTGCACGCTCTTCAGGCTCGAACTGTCAGAAACGGAAGACGAAATTTCTATCTTGATTCAAGGCGACCGGTTCCTTTACAAAATGGTCAGAAGAATCATCGGTGCTGTTGTTACCTGTGGAACGGGTCGCATTACCCTCGCCGACATCAAGGCTGCGCTGGCCGGTGAAAAACACCGCTCCTATCGCACCGCGCCAAGTTCCGGTTTAATCCTGGACTCGGTTCAATACTGATAGCCCGAATATCGGACCGCAGCATCGTCCAATGCCTGTTTTGCTGTCTTCTGGCCCAGCATCGCAGCCTCAAGTTCCTCAACTAGTGCTTTTCTACCTCCAAGCCATTTCAATCCACGGGGCTCAAAAAATGCAATCTCCATCTGGCCATAAGCCTGTTTCAGACCAGGGGTATTCTGAAAACGCTCGCAAATGCGCACATCCTTAAGGCACCTTCGGTAAATCGGCGCATACCATGTCCCCAAAGACCATTCTACTTGCTGCTCTGGACTGAGAAACCACTTAATGAATTCCCAGGCCGCTGCCTTCTGTTTCTGGGTAGCCTGCTTGAACATACCGATATTCGTGCCGTAAACTATGGCCCCGGGTTTACCCCAAGTCGGGAGCATGGCCATTCCTACAGGAAAACTTTCCTTATCGAGCATCTCTGACCGCCATGTTGAACTACCCCGCAAGGATGCAATTCTCTTAAGCAGAAAATCTTCAACCGGATTCCTGCCGACATCGGTATTCTGCACTTTATCCTTGAGCACAAGCTCAACCTGGAACTCAAGCCCGCGTGTCCCGGCAGGACTGTTAAACTCCGGGTTTCCATCCTCGCGGTCCAAAAACCTTCCATCCTGCTGAAAAAGCATGGAACCGAAAACCCAAATATCAGTGCCGCCGGCTGTTGCCCAAACCACAGGCTTCCCTGATTTATCCCGTTTCATCACTTTCATGCACATCCGGCGAAATTCAGGCCAAGTCTTTGGAAATTCCGAATAACCCGCTGCATCAAGCATCTCAACATTATAATAATAAACTGGCACACTCTTGTTAAAAGGCAGGGTAAGAAGTTTCCCGTCCCAGGTGTTATTCTCAAGAAGCGCGGGATAAATATCTGCTATTTCGTTTCTAGAAAATCCGTTTGGCCCGTGCACATAACCATCCAGGAATTCAAGCTGGCCATTTGCATAAAGCTGGGTAGTCCAGTTCTCATACATCTGTGCAATAGTCGGTGGACTCTTCACCGCAACCGCACCCATCAGCTTCTGGGCCAATGCATCGTATGAACCCATCCCGACCAGTTCGATACGGATATCCTTGTGCGTGCTCTCGAACTCAGCCACCATCGCTTTCAGTGTTTTCTGCGATTCACCCCCCATCGCATGCCAGAACTTGATGACGGTCCGGTTATCCTTAAGTCCACAGCCGGCAACGCCTACCAGAATTACTGCGATTGGAAGCCAAAATACGCTCAGAAGTTTCCGGTTCATGATTTGATTCTAGGTCCAGCTAGACCGGTGTCCAGTTAGCCTTTCTGTGACAGGTGAGGATAATCAGAATTTAATTACGCCGGTCGGGTCTATCCGTTTCCTGTCCTTGCGGATTTCAAAATGCAGATGGGGCGCGCTCGAGCGGCCACTTGAACCAACAGTGCCTATTGTCTGGCTGGCCCGTACTGTATCGCCCGTGGCCACTTTGCATTCCTTTAAGTGGCCGTAATATGTTTCATAACCTTGGAAATGGCAAAGCAGGACAAATCGTCCAAAAATACTGTCGGTCCCGCAATCGGTTACGACGCCGTCAGCCGAAGCACGGACCGGTGTGCCAGACTGAGCAGCCAAGTCAATGCCCCGGTGGCTCGAAGTGAAACCGCGTGATACAACATACCTTTCCAATGGCACGACTACAGGAATTGGCCGGCTGCCCCAGACTTCTGCACCTGTCCATTCTGGCATGACCGAAGAATCAAAAGGCACCGAATTCCAGTCAACAGGAGGCGGGGTTAATTTCACCCCAAGCATCTCCGCCATTTTCTTTNCCTGTTCCTCAACACGGGCCAAGCGCTGGCGCAGAAGTAAAACCTTGGCAAACTCGGCTTCGAGCTCGCTGTTACGGTGCTCAAAATATGAAAGTCTTGCCAGCCGGTACATCCCGGAACCCGCTAGCACCAGTGCCACNAGAACAATAATGAGCAAGAGACCGGCCAAGATCAGCAGCGCAAAAACCGCAGAACGAGAAAGTGTCCGCTTGAAAATGTATGGGCTGTAATTGCTCGTGACGATAAACGAAACTTCTTTACGGGCCATAGATAATGCGAATCAATCTGTCCAGGTCTTCTTCTGAGAAATATTCAATAACCACCCGGCCCCGTCCGTGCTTCGCAGGCATAATATGAACCTGGGTTCCAAACTTTTCCTGCAATCGTTCTTCAATTTCCTGAATGTGAATATCCTTTTCCTTAAGTCTCGTTTTCGGTTTGTCCTTATGCTTGGCACAGAGTTTCTCGACCGCCCGAACCGAAAGCCCTTCTTTAAGGATTTGCTCGGCCAGCTCGACCTGTTCGCGCCGGCTCGTCAGAGAAAGAAGCGTCCGGGCATGGCCCGCACTGATTTTGCCAGCGGCCAAGGCATCTCGCACCTTGTAAGGCAAAGTCAGAAGTCTGAGCACATTAGTAACAGTAGAACGGTCCTTGCCCACGGTGCTGGCAATTACCTCATGGGTCAGGTTAAATTCACTGGCCAGCCGCCTGTAGGCCATCGCCTCTTCAATCGGGTTCAGATTCTGACGCTGGAGATTCTCCACAAGTGCCAGCACAAGCATTTCTCGATCGCTTACCGAACGCACAACTGCGGGAATCGAATCAAGTCCGGCCTGTTTTGCCGCACGCAGACGGCGTTCACCCACCACCAGTTCATAGCCGTCACGCCGGCGTCGCACTAGAACTGGCTGCAACACGCCGTTCGCCTTTATCGATGCCACCAACTCGTGAAGATTCTCTCTGGCGTGTTCCCGGGGCTGAAACGGATTTGTCCTTATTTCATCAATCCTAATCGTCCGGGCCTCGGTAGTCATAGCCAGCCGCGTTTTCTCCGGGATTATCGCCCTGATACCTTTACCCAAAGCCTTCCGCTTCATAATTCTTCGGCTTTCTGGTACCGGGCAAGCAATTCATCTGCCAGTGACGAATACGCCTGCGCACCAGCAGAATGACCATCGTAATCAAAAATAGTTTTGCCAAAACTGGGCGCCTCAGCCAGCCGAACGCTGCGCGGCACCACTGTATCGAAAACCTGCTCGCCAAAAAAACTCCGCACCTCGGCCGCTACTTGCTTTGCCAGATTCAATCGGGAAGAATACATCGTCATCAGCACCCCTTTTATTTCAAGCGTAGGATTCAAACTCTGACGCACCAGGCTGATGGTGTCAAGCAACCGTGAAATTCCCTCAAGCGCATAATACTCGGCTTGCACCGGCACAAGCACGTCGTGTGCTGCCACGAGACCGTTGATTGTCAGAATCCCAAGCGAAGGCGGACAATCAATTATCATAAACTGGTACTTTGGTTCGATCAACCCGAGCGCTCGGACAAGCCTGAACTCACGCTCAGGTGCCTCAACCAGTTCTGCTTCTGCACCGGCAAGGTCAATCGACCCTGGCAAAAGGTCAAGCTGCTCGGACCGATCATGCAGAATCGCTTCTTCAACCCGTTGTGCCTCAACAAGCGTCTCATACACCGATACCTCAAGCTTTGAGCGGTCAACCCCCAAACCAAGCGTAGCGTGCGCCTGCGGGTCCAAATCGACGAGTAACACTTTGCCTGTCCGGCGGGCGAGGGTTGCGGCCAGATTGACCGAAGTGGTGGTTTTGCCAACGCCGCCTTTCTGATTACAGATTGCCAGACGCTTTGCCATCCTGCTAATCTAATAGAACGAACTACCGTGTCAAATGGTAAATTGAACCTTGACTATTTCGACATTGAGATGCAGTATTTAGTATAGAAAATTTGAGTATCCAGGCACTCATCAGTCGGCTCTGGGCTTCTGACCAGACCACAAAAATAAAAGCGATTGAGGACCTCCGCCGTTTAGGCGGTGATGAAGCTGCTGGTGCGCTCGTGCTGGTGCTTGCGGACAGAAACCCGGAGGTTCGCAACAAAGTAGGTGAAGCCTTGGCAGCGCTCGGCCCGATTGCGGTCGAACCCGTAATTAACTACCTCAAAAATTGGGAAGGCCCTTTCGATACTGTAATTCCTGAACTTCTGGGCCGGCTGCGCTCTGAAAAGGGGTTGGATATTCTCTTCCGACATCTCATTGACAGAGAACCCGAGGTGCGTGCCGAAATCGCCCGCGCGTTAGGAAGAATCGACACGCCAAAAGCGATTCCAGGTCTTCTCGACCTGTTGTGTGACCTTGTCGCGCCGGTCAGAATCGCAGCCGCTTCTGCGCTCGGCGAGCTCAAAGAGAAATCCGCGGTTGACCCATTACTTGACGAATTGGCTGACGATAACCCTGCGGTCAGAATCGCAGCCGCTTCTGCGCTCGGCCGCATCGGAAGCCATAAAGCTGCACGCACGCTTGCCAATATTGCCGGGGATGACCCAAACCCTGATGTGCGGGAAGTTGCTGAAAAAGCCCTGCGCTATATCAGCCGCGGCACTATCGACCCGCTTATTCGTCTGCTGGATTCAGATAACCTGAGTGAACGAATCGGGGCCATGAGTTCGTTATTGGCCGATGGCAGTGCCGCGGTTCTGCCTCTGGAAGAAGCCTTGAGCCATGAAAATCCGACAGTCCGTTCCTCAACCGCAGAAATCCTCGGGCTTATCGGGAACCCAGCTGCGATTGATGCCTTGGCCCACACCACCCAGGACCCTGAAGCCCAGGTCAGGCTTGCGGTTGCTTCTGCTCTTGGTCGAATCAAGAACCATCGCTCGGCCGAACTGCTTGCCTCAGTGCTTGAAGACGAAGACCCAAAAGTGGCGGCCGCAGCAGCGAACGGTCTTGAGCGGCTTGAGAAATATGCGATTGACCCTCTAATCCGTCTCCTTACCAGCAAGAGGACGGAAACCAGAATCCGAGCCACTGATGTACTCGGCCGTCTGCGCCACAAAGGTGCAGTCGAAAAACTGATTTCTGGCCTCGCCGACAGAACTGCCTGGGTCAGAATAGTATCGGCCCAGGCACTTGGCGAAATCCGTGAGAACAAAGCCGTTCCATCGCTCATCCAGGCACTGAAGGACCGGAATACAATCGTCCGCGCGATGGCAGTAGAAGCCTTGGGCAAACTGCGTGACTATCGGGCTACTATGTCTCTGCTCGAATGCCTGAAAGATGGAGCCGTTCTGGTGCAAACCAATGCACTCAGAGCCCTGGGCCAAATAGGGAATCCGGTTGCATTGCCGTTTCTGACCACGACCCTTGACTCGCCTGAAACAGAACTGCAGATTGCAGCCATTGAAGGGCTCGTTGCTTTGCGTGCCACAAAAGTGCTAAACCGACTCCTCAAAATGGCCCGGCCTTGGCCTTTCAGCAAGGAATCCGGTAAAGTGAAACGCGCAGCACGCTGGGCGATTGAAATCCTTGAGCCGATAGCATCCGGCCAGCAACCCGAGGGAGATTCTCCTGAAGATTAGAACAAAGCGTTGGTATATGCTTCAGGGTCAAACGGCTCAATATCTTTGACGCCTTCACCCGTTCCAATAAACCGGATGGGAAGGCGGAGTTCCAATGCAATTGGAATCAGAATTCCGCCTTTAGCAGTGCCGTCAAGCTTGGCAACGATGATACCGGTAAGCCCGAGCTGTTCGTGAAAAGCGCGTGCCTGGCGCAAACCATTCTGTCCTACTGTCGCATCTAGCACCAGCCAAATTTCATCGGGCGCTCCGGTTCGCACCTTGCCACAAACGCGTTTTATCTTGACAACTTCTGCCATTAAATCCTGCCTTGTGTGCAGCCGACCCGCAGTATCAACGAGCACGATGTCCTGCTTTTTGCTCAATCCTTTTGATATTGCATCATAGGCCACGGCTGCAGCATCCTGGCCACGGATAGAAGAAACCAGTTCGACACCGGCCCTCACAGCCCAGATACCCAGCTGTTCTGAAGCCGCATCCCGGTAAGTGTCAGCCGCCGCTACTACTACTTTCTGNCCTTGCCGGCTGTAATAATAACAGAGCTTGCCGACCGTTGTCGTCTTTCCTGAGCCGTTTACNCCCACAACCATTATCACCTTGGGTCTGGTTGTCTGTCNAAGAGGNTTAGAACCAGATGCCAGCAATCGGATTATTTCCTGTTTCAATACTGCTTGTCGGTTATTGCCGGCAAATCTTGCCTTTCGGACAAGGTTCGGTGCCGTATTCACTCCGACATCTGCGGCCAGCAGGAGTTCTTCTAATTCTTCATCGCTCTCAGCAGTAAGCAGCCGCCTGAAAATATCTCGCGTCTTGGCAAGCCTCTGCTTGAGCCTGCTTAGACTGAGACCTGTTCGGGAAGTGCGGTTCGTGTCTGACTTATGCATTACCTGTCCGGTAGTCCGCCAAGCTGACTGAAACAAGCTTGGAAATACCCGGTTGCTGTGCGGTAACCCCGAAAAGTGCATTGGCCCGCTGGACCGTAAGCCGGTTGTGAGTGATGATAACAACCTGAGTAGTATTAGAAATTGATTTGAGATATTCGGCAAAACGACCCACATTGGCATCATCGAGCGGCGCATCAACTTCATCCAGAAAACAGAACGGGGCCGGTTTCACACGGTAAAATGCAAAAAGTAACGATACTGCCAGAAGTGCCTTTTCTCCATCTGAAAGTTGTTCCAGTCGTTTGGGATTCTTACCGCCGGGCCGGGCTACAATTGCAATCTCAGATTCCAAAGGTCTCTTCTCGTCAACCAGTACCAGGTCTGCTTCGCCTTCAAGGAACATCTGTCTGAACACATTTTTGAACTCGGCACGCACCTTTTGGTAAGTATCAAGAAATTGCTCACGCGCGTGTCGGTCTATTTCAGTCATAGTCTGCAAAAGATTCTCCCGGGCCGATACAACATCATTACGCTGGGTGTTCAGTCGCTCAAGGTCCTGCTTTTCCTGTTCATATTCTTCCTGGGCCAATGGGTTTACTTTGCCAAGCGCACCGAGCCTACGCCGCACACCAGCAAGGCTTTCAGTAACATCGGTAGTCTCTTCGGGTTCAAACTGGGCAATATCAGTCGCCTGTTCTGCTGCCGCCTCCTGGACAATCGCAGCCTGACGCTGCTTCAACTCGTGCTTTTTGAGCCGCTGCTCCATCAGTATATTCTGATTCTGTTCCCTTGCATGGCGCATTTCGGTAAGTTTCTTTTCAAGCTGTTCCTCTACTATTGCCAAGTCAGCGATTCCGAGCTGACGGATTTTGGCTTCAGCATCGGCGACCTCTTGGCGGGCCTTCCGAATCTGAGGTGCAAGCATGGCTGTTTCTTTCTCGATCTGCTTGCTATCCTCCTCCGCTTTGTTCATGGCCTTTTCCAGCTCAGCGATTCTGTGCTTGCGTTCCTCAATCGTCTGCTTGGTATAGCTGGTTTCTGTCTCAATCTGGGAAACTTTGTGCCGCTGTTCGTTCAGGTTGGCCAATTGCTGAGCGGCTTCTTCAAGTTTTGTTTTTGCTTCATGTTCCTGTTCTTTTCTCTGCTCCCCGGCTTTTTTTACTACCCTGGTCTGGTTCTTGACATTCTCGGTCAGGCCTTCCAGCTTTTTTCTTTCTGCTGTCAGCTTCTCAATAGTCCTGTGCTTATCAGAAGCAGTCCGGTTCAATTCTGCACGCACCCGCTCCATATCCCGTTCCAGTTCGGCCTTCTTGGCAGCAAACAACTCTTGCCTTGCATTAAGCGATGCCTTCTGCTGCTCAAGCTCGGAGAGATTTTCCTTTGAATCCTCAACCAGTCTGTCAATCTCGACCAGCCGTTTCTCGGTGTCTTTCTCTTTTGCCGAAAGAGCGGCAAGAAGTTTTACTGAATTCTTATGCTCTTCCGATTTTTCCCTCAGTTTTCCTTGCCGGGCACCAATAACGAATCGGCCGTCAGCAAAACGGGCACAACCCCTCTTGGTCAAAAAAGACCAGTCAGGATATATTTTTGCCAAACGCTCAATCTCAACCTCGTCTGAAACCACAATGAAAGAATTCACTATATTGCGCACAACCTGAGGTGCCGTGTCTTTCAGCTTCACATAATCTCCAAGCCGACCGATAATAGCCTTATCATTCGGAAAATCACCAGGAGTACCAGGCTCTTCCTTGCTGGCACCGACAAGGCCGCAACCATTTTCCGGACCTTCACGAATCAGTTTCGTCAATTGTTCCAGCGACGGCTCGCGGTCAGTAACCAAGAAATCCATCACTGGCTGGAGGGCTGCTTCGCATGCCTTTTCCCAGCCTTTATCAACATCCAGGAATTTGCTAATCCTTCCAAGAATCGTCTTTCCGAGAATCTTCCGGCATTCATCCAAACTACTGGTTCGGTTCAGAACAGCAAGTTTCTTTTCAAGACGGTTTCTCCGGTCGCGTGCCTTTGACAAATCCTGATGCAGTTGCCGGCGTTCTTCTTCAAGGCTTGCAAATCTCAGTTTCAGTCCATTGAGCCGCTCCTGCTCATTCTTTATTGCTGAAATTAGTTCAACGATGCGCTGCCTGGTTTCGGTCAGGTCATCTCGGGCCTGACTGATTCGTTGTCCCAGTTCCTCGGTTTCACTTCGGAATCTTTCAATCGCATCTGCCTGATTCTGGGCCACCGCTTCAAAATGAGCGACATTTTGCCGGGTATCGTGCTGTTGCTCAAGCAGATTCTGAAAAGATTCCCGCGCTGTCTGTTCGTGGCGGCGCAGTTCATGCAGCTTCTTTTCAGCCCGACGGGTCTGCTCCTGCGCAAACTCCAGCGCCTTTTCCAGCTCCTGGTGCCCGGAATTCTCTTTGGAAAGCGATTCTAGGGCCCGGTTGAATGTCTGTTCGAGAACGGCAACGCCCTTTTCAAGTTCGCAGCGCTCTTTTCTTGCCCGGTCCGCATCCTGTTTTAGGAACTGAGCCCGCTGTTTGGAAAGCAGAACCTGGCTTTCAAGCTTAGTCTGTTTTTGTTGAGCTTTGCGCGCAGTTTCGGCAAGCTCGTCTTTCAGACTATGCTCCTGTCGCAACCTTCCGCGGTGTTGCTGCAATTCCTTTTCCAACCCAGAGATTTCGGTAAGCCTGTGCGCCTCGGCCTGCTCCAGCATCGCCACATCCTTTTCTACCCTTTCGAGCTCACGGCCGGTTGAGTCAAACTCGGCCTTGAGTTCAAAAAGCCTGAACCCTTTCTCTTTTTCCTTCAGACGCTGATATGAACGCAACCTCCCTGCCTGGCGGCGCAGACTGCGCACAACCCGTTCCCTTTCAGCGATGATATCATCCAGCCTGGTCAGGTCGGCCTCGGTCAATTCCAGCTTGCGCTGGCAGTCTGCTTTTGAATCCTGGTATTTGGCAAGGGTAGCGGCTTCCTCAAACATCTTTCTGATATTGCCGGCGATAATCTCCCGCATCTGTCTGAGGTCAAATATCGAATACGCTTTGGTGCCGATACCAGAACCCAGGAAAACTTCTTGAATATCCTTAAGCCGACACGGCTGGCGGTTAAGAAAATATTCGCTTTCACCCGACCGGAAATAGCGGCGCCTTAGCTCAATCTCAGACCCGTTGTGCTTAAGCTCATCGTCTGACAGGACCAGTCTGACATCGGCATAATTCTTGGCAGGGATACTGTCAGTGCCGCTGAAAATCAGGTCTTCGTTTCGGCTGCAGCGCAAAAGGGAAAAAGACTGTTCTCCCAGAACCCAGCGTAACGCATCAATGATATTGCTCTTGCCGCAGCCGTTCGGCCCGATGACAGCATTCATCCCCGAGGAAAGGCGAAGGGTTGTCTTTTCCTGGAACGACTTGAACCCGATAAGCTGCAACTCTTTTATATGCACGACCTAATATATGGGGTTCGCCCTTTAAGTCAAGCCTACTGCACTTCCTTTAACTGATAACCAGGCTGATTGATTCATCCGGGTTTGCCGGTTTTACTTCTATTTCGGACGGCCTGGTTTGAAACTTACCGATGTCACTAATTTTCAATTTCACTTCGGGTTCATTGCGCCGGTCGCTGTAACGGCCGCAAAGTCTTGCCGCCATCACTCGATCTCTTTTCCGGCCCGGAATCAAGAGCGCAACCGGCCCTGGCAAATGAGTGCCGTCAATCAGAATCGAGCCCGGTGGTGCTCGGTTCTGAAGCTCCAGATTCTCGGTCTTATTGCGGCCGACAATTACCTTTCCACCCGAAGGAAGCCGGAAATGACGGCCGAACCGGAGAAGCTCAACCATTTCAACAGAACTTTCATTATGCTCAAATGCTTCTTTTATCCTGCGGGCAAAACCCGCATCAGTCAGAAGACAACCGCCTGCCGGTTCAGCAAACTCGGTGACATTGTATTTCCTGGCCAGTTCAATCTGGCGCTTTCTGCTCCGGCCCCGAATATCCAGCAGTCGCTTTCTATTAACGAGTCCGGTCTTTTCCGGAACAGTCGGTTCAAGAAGCTTTGCTGAAAGCGGCCTCAATAAACTTCCTTCGGTTCCAGACCGCTTTGCCACAAGCATGAGTGACTGTTTGTTCTGAGACATCGGCCGCTGGCCAAGCACTTCACCGGTAATGATAAACCGTGCTTTATGTTTCGTCCCGTATTCCCATGCCTGCTTCACCATCAGTATATGGCAATCAATACATGGGTTCATATTCCTGCCCCTGCCATATCTCGGTGCCTTTACAAACTCAACAAATTCCTGGCCTATCGGTAAGCGGACAAGCGGAATTCCGAGCTGGTCTGCGGCCCGCTCGGCCGGATCTTTTCCTTCATGCTGAACCGGCAGATAACCACCGGAGAAATTAACCCCGGTAACCAGGATACCCTGGTCGAGAATCAGCCGGATTGCCAGGACCGAATCAAGCCCGCCTGATAGTAGGGCTACAGCTATCGGCTTGTTCACGGCTCTGTAGCTTACCAAGCCTTGCCGGTATTGTAAAGGTCGTGCTCAGGGTGCGTCCATCAACGGCCCATCCTCGGTACCAGCCATCGGCGATTCATTACCGAAAACCGTCCGGCATCGGTTGAGCCAAACTATTCTATGGTTCTTCAGGAGGCGGAGGCAAAAGTTTGCGCATCCGACGGGGTTGATTCCGCATCCTGTGGCCTTGACCACGAAAAGTCCTTCTACCGCGCCGGCCCATAAGGAATCGTTTTGCCTTTTTGCGTTGTTCCGGAGTCAGGATTTTATAGATGCCAAATTTCTGGTTCACTTTGGCAATTTCAAGCTTTGTCCGCAGGTTCCCGATTTCCTTAATCTTGGCGATGATTTTCTTGGCACTGGGTTCGTCCGCACGCCAGAGTGCAGCCAGTTCCATTTCTTTGATTCGGATGTCGGTCCGCATGGGCAGGACTTCTTTCAGCTTGTCCATCCTTAGCAGGTCAACTTTGTCCAACTGTTCTGTTGTCAAATCAAGCCCCCGTATGCCGTATTCGGCTTGAGCCGGAGCATTTTCAGGCTTTTCTTGAGCAATCGCCCAGCCGGCAAAAGCCAATCCGGCAACAACAACCACAACAGCCAACCATCTGCTTGTTTTTTTCATTTCATTCTCCTATGGTTTTTTGGGAATCTGACGCCGATTGCGACGCCTGGGTCGGCCCGGACTCGGGGGGCCGAACTGCCGCTCGAACCTTCGCAGCATCCTTGCCCGCTGTTCAGGCGGCAGTTTTGCACCGATCATCCGCGCACTCTCAAACGCCACNCGGTTCATCTCTTTTTGAATACGAGCAGCCGCATCCAGACGCAAGTCTACTTCCTTGGGGTCAGGTTCAGGCTCACGCAATAGCCAGAGGAGTTCGCGGCGCACCATTTTCATTTCATGGCGGAGCGAATCCATTCTCGGCTTAAACCTGAGCCGCACCGACCTGACTTCACTTTTCTTTTCAGGCTTCATGCCATGCCACATCGGTCCCATCTGTCTGCGCACTGCATGGTGATAAACAAAAACACCGAGAGCAGCTATGTTCACCGCAACCGACACGGCCAGTGCCACAATAAGCCACTTAGTCCAGGTTTTCATTATTCCCCTGCAAACATCGTTTCATAAACCTCGGCAAACGAAGGTGAGTTTGTTTCAAAAGGCCACTCATCAGTTCTATTGGCTTTGTTGCCTGATTCGGCGATACCATTGCCCAGCATCGCGCCAAACCAGATACCGACTGCAATCAGGACGACCGCGGCTGCCGTAGTCAACACCCGACCGATTGTCCTGCGGGTTTTGAAACCCCTGGTGGCCGATTCGGTCTGCTGTATCTGAGCCATCGTTCTGGTTACGAAGTAAGGTGAAGGCTCAGGTGTCTTAACCGACCGCAACCCTTCAATATCGGCATTTAGTGCTTCAAGCTCCTGCCGGCATGTTTCGCATATTTCAAGATGCCGGGTGATCGCATCCCGGTTTGGCCCGGTGATTTCTCGGTCAAGATATGCCGGCAAAAGCCGCTTCACTTCGCTGCAATTTATCATCACTCACTCCTTATAGACACAACGCGTCTGATTTTCCTGCGCAGAAAACCATCTTCACAAAATTCCTTTCCTGCGTGCCAGCCTGAGAAAGCCGCGGATATTTCTTTTGGCCCGGAAAAGCAATGAGTCCACGGCCCGGACTGACTTGCCTATAGCCTCAGCAATTTCCTTATAGCTCATCCTTTGATAAACCGAAAGCACCAGTGCGGTCCGCTGGTCTTTTGGCAGTCGGTTCAATGCGGCCTGAACCAGCTCCTGCTTCTGCTTCCGGCGAAAAGATTCTTCAGGCTGCTGTGACTTGGGTGCGGCAATAATATCTGAAAGTTCGACTGTCGGTTTTGTCCTAGTCCGTTTGTTTATGGCGAGATTCGTGGCAATTCGGAAAAGCCAGGTCTTGAAACTGGATTTGCCTTGAAATTTTGAAATCCCTTTCCACGCCCGGACAAACGCCTCCTGGGTAGCCTCTTCGGCATCATCCGGATTCCTGCACATCCAATACATATAAGAAAACAGGTGATGCTCGTGCTTGCGGACCAGCTCCTCAAACGCAGCCAGGTCACCGGACTTTGACCTGGCTGCGAGTTCTTTATCTTCATCCGTTGTCCGTTTCAATACATCAAGATGCTAACCGCATTCACGATGCTGGCAAGAAAACGCATCCAGTTGAACTACGGGGTTGGTTCGCCGACCGTCATCACTTCGTCACGGATTCTCTCAAGCACATGCCGGTCCAAGGTCCGGGCAACCCATTTCTCCAGTAGCACACCGATTTCTCGTGCTAAAGAAGGTCCGGCAAAACGCTTCTTGCGGGTATAGATTTCCCGCGCGAAATTCAGATAGAAAGGATAAAGCATCGTCGGCACATCGGCACTGTTCAGGACCGTTTTTGCCCTGGTCTCCATTTCCACAAGCTCAGATTGCTCATGCGCCTGACGATTCTTCATCGGTTCCCTGAGCTTCTTCAGAAGCTCATAAACCCTTTCCGGGTCCGACTTCACAATCCACCGCTCGATTCTCCGCATCACATCTGACTCCATTTTAATCACCTCCTTTCTGTCAGACTGATTCTAAAAGCCACCCTTGCTGCAAGCCCCCTTTTCCCTTTCTGATAATATAGAGTCAATTTCAGCCTGAGATTAACGCTGAATCTTCATTTCCTGTCCGCTACTTCCCGACTGATTCGTCTAAGTCGCGGTTGGTTAATCACCTGCCCCATTCGGTAAAATTCGCCCCCCATTTCTTACCCCCTGCCCGGGGCCCGCCCCTAATCGGCTGTGGGTCTGGGGGCGCAAGGATGCAAGAATGTGATACCCGATATTCGCCGCTCTCGCCGTCGAACCCACACTACCAAAGTAGAAAAAATACTGGTTCTTGAAAAACACCGGCGCGACACCGGCTAATCTATACCAACACCAATGCCAGAACCGCCAGGCCGATGCCGAGCCAGCCTCGAAACCTGAGTTTCTTACGTTGGATTGCAAAACCAACTAAAGTAATAAGCCCGATTTCACCGGCCGCAGTTACCGGATAAACAACCGTTCCGGGCAGGATAGTCAAACCCAGAATCAGAAAAAGGTAATAACCGATATTGGTTGCACCAAGAGCAGCACCGTAGGTTAATGCCGGTCGGCTGACCCTGGATTTGCGTCGGTAATAAAGCAATGTCGTAACCACAAACCCTGATATAAAGAGAAGGGCAAGAAAAGGCATGATTTCTTGCGGCACCATCTTTTCTTGAAACAATTTGGCACCGGTATTCACCAGCCCGCTGATAGTGAATAATCCAGCCAGCCAGAACCAGCCTGGCGATGCCGGATTGGTTTGCACTTTATATACAACCTCGAAAATGAGAAACCCAAACGCAATCAGCGCAATCGCACTTTGGGTAATCTCCATCCATGTCAATCGCTCGTGCCAGAAAACCACCGAGGCAAGCATCGGGATTGCTATCGCGGTTTCTAAAGCCACAATCGCCATTCCCGTGCCTGCGGTCCGGCTCGACTTGACCCAGAAGAAAAACATCAGAACAAATGCAATGCCCAAGACAATCGCCAGCAATGCGCTCGGCCTGGAGATATGCGGACTGCCGGTAATCACCGCACCGAAAAAGGCCAGGATTGCAGCAACAGCAAAGCTTGTCCTAATAATTGCAACCCGGTCCACTCCGGCTGCATCGGCGCGGGTAGATACCAATCCCATGCCTAAAAGAGAAGCAATCTTCAGGAGCAGGAACTGCATAGTCAAGTATCATTGAGTATTTATCGTCGTCAATCTTTCCTGCTCGCAATGGATAAATTTTCCCTTGACTTCACAAAAGGAAAGACTATTTTCCCGAAATTGAAAAAGAACCAAATCATCAAGGCGGCCGCCCGGTTCCACGGCCACATTGGCCCTTGGATTGTTTTGGGCCTGCGCACTGGCCGTTATGCCCAAAGAGTACTGGGCGGTTCGCCATTTGAACTCGATGCGCGGGTCCACTGTCCTGCCAAACTGCCTTATAGCTGTTTTCTTGATGGAGTCCAGCTCGCATCCGGCTGCACTATGGGCAAAGGGAATATCCATCATATCAGTTCAAGCCGTGTCTGGGTGGAATTTTCCAGAAAGAAATCAACCGGTGCCAGGTTCATATCGGAAAAGCCCGGAAAGGTTAAAGCCAGTTTGAGAATCGAGCTCAGACCCGAGGTCTGGACCGAACTCCATCTGAAACACGCAAGAACCATCGCAGCCACAGAAAAGCTTAGTCGCGATATATACTACAGACCATTCAACCGGTTGTTTCTGAAAACACGCAGAATCTGAAACCAAAGAGTTTCAAAAGAGTCTAACAGGTGATTTTGAAGAGAGCGGTTTTACCGCGAAAGGAGGTCATAATATGGCTAAGAAACTAATGCCGTGGGACCCGTTCCGCGAGATTGACTCGTTGCGTGGTGATATGGAACGGCTGTTCGATTCGATGCTCGGTCGGTATCCGCATGAACGCGTTGAGGGCTTATGGGCACCACCTGTTGATGTTGAGGAAACTGAAAACGCCATTCTGGTTCGTGCCGAACTGCCAGGGATGAAGAAAAAAGACATCAAGATTTCTCTGTCCGGTGATACGCTCTGCATCAGCGGCGAACGCAAGCACAAATCAGAAGAAAAAGGCAGAACATTCCACCGCATCGAACAGGTCTATGGAAAGTTCCAGAGGAGCCTGCTTTTGCCCGCTGATGTCGTGGCTGACAAAGCCAAAGCATCTTATAAGAACGGCATCCTCGAGCTTAGCTTGCCAAAGTCCGAGCAGGCCAAGGCACGCGAAATCGCCATCGAAACCGATTAAATCCCAGCGTTTCTGCAATTTGCCCGGGTTAGTCGCTTGACTTTGCCCCGGGCAAATTTATACTGCCCGGTTATATTCCTTAATAAGTCATGAGCAAGAAACGACCCGCTGTCGTCCGCATTATCCAGGAATGGGCCCCGGTTATCATCGCGGTCCTCCTGATTCGGTCATTTCTTGTTGAGGCTTTCATGGTGCCGACCGGTTCGATGGAAGACACAATTGCTGTCGGTGACTTCATGCTGGTGAATAAGTTCATCTACGGCATCAAGATGCCATTCACCGACCACACAATCATCCCGATTTCAGAACCCAAGCCGGGCGATATTATCGTATTCAGGTTTCCGGTTGACCCGGATAGGCCCCAGCCCGAGAGCCGTTATGCCCGGCTGTTTCCCAAACGGCTGCCACTACTGCCCCTTTATTGGGACAAGCAGGCGCATTTCTTCCGCTGGCACATACCGAGGAATTTCATCAAGCGTTGCGTTGCGGTTGCCGGTGACACGGTCGAATACAAAGACAAGCAACTGTATGTCAACGGCAAACTCCAGTTCGAGCCTTATGCGATCCACACCGATATATATCGCATGCTGCCCGGACTTGACCCGCCTCCGCCCGACTTCCAGCGCTCCTGGGAAGAACGCCGGTTCTATCAGTCGGCACTTTCACGCTATATCCGGGACCAGTTTGGTCCGATTGTAGTGCCCGAAGGCCATATTTTCTGCATGGGTGATAACCGTGACAATTCAGCGGATGCCCGATTCTGGGGCCCGCTCGACCTGCGCTATATCAAAGGAAAGCCGCTGGTTCTTTACATGTCCTCAGCAGCGGCAAAACAGCCGGTTAATATCCTGAAAATCGTGCTTTCGCCCTGGGCAATCAGGCTTGACCGAATCGGGAAAATCGTCCGCTAGCTTATCGCACCTGGAAAACTACCGGCTTGGGCAGAACCGCACAACCGAAAGTGCCCAGAGCGCCGTCGAGATTGCCGCCGCTTAAGAATAAATCAAGCCCGCTTTTGTTCCAGCCACCGTTAACCGCAGTCACAGTCAAAATGTATTCACCAGGCACAAAAGCCCCGAGCGTGTCCTGAAATACGCTGCCAGGAACCGAGCAACAGGTATCTTGGAAAGAACCGGCCCAACTCCGGGCCGAGCTCGCCGAATCGGCTGGTGTAATACCGACCAGGAAAACTTCAGAGCTGTCCGAAAGAGTCCAGATAGCAATTACCGAATCCGGGCTCAAGGTATCGCCCTGGTGCGGGTTGGTAATTGCAAAGCTATCGGGCAGAAAACCATTGGCAGTAATCAGCTTGCCGTCAGGGGTTTCAATTTCAAGGTCATAACGGTCGAGATAATTGAGTTCNATTGCGGGCTTGAAATAAATCCCGGGCAGCTTCTGCCCGATGGTTTCTGAATTCACTTGAACATCAGCATTTGCTATCGGCGTTATTCGGGCCGGAAACACATCGTTCCAGAAAGTGGTGTCGCCAGGGTTGGGTGTTTCCATCCATTCGTCATGAAACAGGTTCTCGACCGTTGCCTTACCAAGCAGCACCGATGCGGTATTGGATTCCGGGCCAAGGGTTTTGGCGACCTGACCGGTTACAACCAGGGTCGAGAACCGTTCTTCGTTGCAGCTCAGGAACAGCCCGAGGACCAGAACAAACAGAATAAATCTTTTCATTTCCGACACCTACAATCGCACTCTTACCAGAATACGGCCGGCATCCAGAAGATATTTGAATCCGTCCTTGAGCCATTTGAGCTGACGAGCATCCTTGGGGCCAAGCACAATGTCGGTACCCAGCTTGCCCCGGACCTGTTTTACTTCCAGAACCAGCGGGTTGGTGGCAAGTTCGGGCCGGGCAAGCAGTTTGTCCAAATCGCTGATGAACTGTAATGTGGTCTGACCGGTTAGATACCCAGCATAGTTTTTGGTGTCAAGCAGGAGGTTGCCATCCTCATCGTAGATTTTCGGGAACAGGGCCGGTTTCAGGCCGGTTTCGCCACCATCAATCACCAGACCAGAATACTCCTGGAAAAACTCTTTTACCCGGGGCGAGACCGAACTAGCTACCACCTTACCGCCAAGTGCTGGAGATAGTGCATCCGCCAGTCCGTCCTTGGCGTAAAGGTTGATTTCCAGTTCAACTGTAACGATACCGGCAACCGAGTCGTATTTTGCCGGGCCGACCTGGCGTGCGCCTTTGACTGTCCCTTCAACATCGGTATTGATAACATCATAGTCGGTCATGAAATCCTCAACCCTGGTTTCGGAATTGACCCGTACCCATTTGACGATTTCCAGGAGATTGCGCTGAGCTACAACCGTTGCGGCCCGCTCAGCCATGAGTTTTGCCTGGGCTTTATTTTTTGCACCGGGGTCAATAAAACCGGTTCCGCGTGCCCGGACCGTGTTGCCGGACCAGTCAATAACACCACCGGGGACCGGTTCACTGACTTCACCCGGTTCGGCAACCAATGGCAGTTTCGATGGTAACTGGAATTCGACCGGTTCGGCCGGAACTTCGGTCCGGGGCGGCCGAGGTGTAACCGTGCTGCTCGTTTTCACTCCGGTCGCACAGCCCAAGACAATAATAACAACCATGCCGGCAATACCGATTCCAACCGTTTCCAATTGCTTCATTTCAACTCCTTTTTTACCGAGCCAAAGGATAAAGCGCAACGCCGCTTTCAGAAATCCTGCCAGATTATCCATATTCTGGTGATTATGTCAATCTAACTTTCTCTTGACAGGCACCAATTGTCTGCCATTATACTGCTAGAGGAACCAGAAATGATTTGGCATTATAAATGCCCACAATGCGGCGAGTCACTTACCGTGGACTGGAGGTGGCTCAAGCTGGAGGTAACCTGTCCCCAGTGCCACAAAGTCCATTACCCTCCGACACCAAGCGAAGACCATTACGCTTATATTGAAGGCGACAAATGGCCTAAAGAACTGGAAGATGTAGTTGCGTCTCTGCGCGGCACCACCTGTGCGGTTCCGGGCTGCTACGAGCATTATTCAACTCTAGTCCACCGCATCTCTGTTTCCAAAGGCGGTAGAACATCGGTCGACAACCTTTTGCCGATGTGCAGCCGTCACGCCCAGTTGAAAGGTGAACAGAACTATGAAGAGTGGCTGGCAACCCTGACCAAGGAACCCAGAACCAAAGACAAACCATTCGAGATAACCTTCACAACAAAAAAACATGCGCCCGAGCCAGAACCCGGACGATATATCGGTTATGCTCAGACTATCGCAGGAAAGGTAAATATGCCGGACAAATCTCCGCCAGGCATGAAATTACTGGTTGCAGCACCTTTCCTACCCGGTCCATCACAAAGAGTTGCATTCGATTATGACTGGCGCCTTGACGCAAAAGGCAAAGCAATAGTGCTGCTTATCGCATGGCATCGTAACGAACCGCCCGATATCGCAAACCTGGACAAACGCATTGAAGGTTACCGCGCAGTCAATGAGCTTGATGGCAAACCGGGTGAACACGGCACTGCCGAGCTGGAACTTGCCCTGCCGCAACCCGCGCAAGGCTTTTGGGTTGCCGCGGTATTTGTGTCAGACCAAGGCGGTAAACCCGCAATCGGAAACTACCTCCTGGTAGCAACCGACTGAGCCCGGATGAGTTTCTGAACCGTGCCGATGAGTTCAGAAACCGGCACCTGAATCTGTCGGCCGGTGGTTAAATCCTTCAGAGAATAAACACCTTTTGCCAGCTCATCCGCTCCGATAATCACACAGCATGATGCGCCGGCCGCATCGGCCGATTTGAACTGATGCTTCATCCGATGCGCATCATAATCCATCTGTGCGGGAATACCTTGGGCCCTGAGTCTGGCAAGAACCTTTTGTGCCTCATCCAGTTCCGCATCACCCATCCAGACGACAAATGCAAGCCGGCGCCGGGCCTGCTCCTTTTCTCCCATCGCCAGCATAGTCCTCTCAAGGCCGATTGCCAGGCCGATTGCCGGTGTTTGAGGCCCGCCGAAATCCTCGACCAGATAATCGTACCTGCCCCCGCCGCCAATACTGTCTTGCGCACCGAGCTTGGATGAGACGAACTCGAAAGTAGTGCGGTTGTAATAATCCAGTCCGCGGACAAGACGGCCGTTCAGCTCATACCGCAATCCCTGTTTATCAAGCGATGCCTGCACCGCTTTGAAATGCCGACTGCATTCCGGGCACAGATAATCCCCGGGTTTCGGTGCATCCTTCAGGACCGCCTGACACTGCTCTTGCTTGCAGTCAAATACCCTTAAAGGATTGTGCTTCAGCCTCAGTTGGCATTCAGAGCAAAGCCTGTCTTTGTGGCTGGAAAGAAACTCAACCAGCTTATGCTGATAAGCCGGCCGGCAATTGCGACACCCGATAGAATTGAGCCGGGTAATACAATCGCTGATACCCAATTCGCGGAAAAACTCATCTCCGAATAATATTGTCTCGGCATCAACCAAAGGGCTTGCTTCACCCAATGCCTCGACCCCGAGCTGAAAGAACTCCCGAAACCTGCCTTTCTGGGGCCGGCCATACCTGAAATATGGCCCGAGATAATAAAGCCTGCAAGGTATCCTCAAACGGTTCTCCAGAACCGCACGCACAACCCCTCCTGTCCCTTCTGGCCGCAAGGTTAGGCTCCTGTCTGCCCGGTCTTTGAAAGTATACATCTCTTTGGTAACGATATCCGAACCGGTCCCGGACGACTTCACGAAGACATCGGTGTATTCAAATGTCGGGATGACAATCTCCTGGAAACCGAACCTTTCGGCCAGATGCCGGAAAACATCTTCGACTTTACTCTTCTGTTCTGCCCTCGGTGGAACGAAATCCTGGGTTCCTTTGGGCCTGGTGTGCTTTGGATTACTCATTCTTTTTTAATCGGGCCGCAATCTCAAAACACGCTATCCCTAGCAGCACACCTAGAATATTTGCCGCAAGCTCAACCGGTTCATAGGTCCGAAATGGCAGCCTCTTCTGGAGCAGTTCCATCCCGACTGCCACAGGTATCGCCATCAACAACGAATACCACGAAGCCGCAGCCTGTGCCAATAAACCCATCACTGTAAAAAGTATAATATGGATAACNTTATCAAAACCAGGCCCGATTATAGTCTTGGTATTCTCAATCGGTACAGAAAGCGCTGCGATAGTCATACCGGTCCAGACAGCAAGAAGAATCCATGCCCGGCGCCCACGCTTCATTTCCGGATGATTTCCTTCACCCTCATCAAGCGGGTCAGGTTTCCCCGCTCGTTTTCCGACAGCTTCAGACCGATAAACTTCACGGTCTCTTCGATATCCGGTATCACGACATACTCCAAAGCATTCACCCGGCGCTTGGTTTTTCCCAGTTCATCGGCCAGAAGTTCCATGGTCTTTTCCTTTTCAGCCAGGACGAGCAGCGAATCCAGTAATCCGTCAAGCTCGGCCAGGGCAAAATCCAATTCACCCGATGTCTTGGCAAACCCGTAACACCGGGTTTTACCCGAAATCTCCTTCTTGAAAACCGGTACCCGGATATTAAGAATGTACCTGGTTTCCACTGAAACAGATACCCGCTTTGTAGGCAGCATTACCGCTTCGTCCAGAAACCTCGGGTCATAAGCGTTGCGCGCCACTGCAAACCGGCCAAGAATCCGACCGGTCTCCTTTTCCACCTTTTCCCGATGCGTTCGGATTTCCTCAATCAGCGAAAGAATCTGGCGCATCAACTCTTCCTGCTTATCCTTCAAGAGCTTGTGCCCGCGCTTTGCCATCGCCAGCCGTTTCTTCAGCCGCATCATCTGCATTCTTGTGGCGCTTACTGCGAGTCTCATCGCTGGGGATTGTAGATACTCTATGACCTAAGTCAAGCAGGCTTTATGTCCTTAGTTCTCAACCCGGAACTGTTAACAGTGCGCACAGGGAATCTTTATCTCATGGGTTACTGAATGCCGGTTGACAGCTTTGACATACCGAACTCATTATAACACGACCCTCGATGTGCCGATTACAGTGGTCGGCTGGTCAGAATCCTGATTAAGGGTGAGAACGCAGCATCCAGGCATAGAACAGTCTGGGACAGGAACGATGGGTTTGCCAGGCTCGGTGCCGGTGTTTACTTTGTCCGGCTCGGGTCTGCTTTCGGGTCTATTTCCTTCAAAGTTGTGCTAAGGAGACCAGCCGGGATAGATTACAGCAAAATCGCGGCGATTGCAACCGGGCATCGGGGTAACTGCTTGTGCAGCTTCAGCATCCACTCGACCTAGGACAGAAGTCCCAGTTTGCGCAGCCGGCTCCGTATAGCGCCACGCTGTCGCTGAAGGACTGCAGCCATCTCGGCCGCATCCTTGCCGGCCCCGAACATGCTACGCAGCCGCGCGTCCTCTTCCTCAGTCCACTTCTCGTATGCGCGCGGATGCTCCTTGCGTACCACGCTTATCTGGCTGGGCAGTGGGTCGGGCCTCATGAATGGCACGGCCTCAGTCAAAGCGTGAAGGAACTCTGTGAAGTACTCCTCGAACACCATCACTCGATGGTGCTCGTGGCGTTTGCCCTCTCCGCGTCTTGACTCGCCTATCTTGATGTACTTCACGCCGGTCGCAGCGCGCTGGACATCTATGAAGTAAGTCCGGCTTCCGGCGTGCACCCTAGTCGAGAACAACTCCTCACCGTGGCATTTCTGTTCACTCATCACTGCCTCCCGTCATCAGTGCTGGTAGCCTTGAGCAGCTTCTTGTGCAGGTCCAGCATCCACTCGACCAGCTTCGCCATCTTGTCATGCCGCGCTTTGTCCTTCTTGTCCGAGAAGTCGATGGGGTCGGCGGAGCCCCGTACTGTATCACCTTACTTCCCCAATTTATCTAGACCTACCTTTCGTGCGGCTAAGATTCACTTCTTGTTAGGACCTTGAAGTCGTGCTCGGTTATCTGCCGGGTTGCCTGGACGAACCAAGCCCAGAACTTGCTCGGGTCTCTTTCCTTGAAGCCGTCCAGCTTCGCCCTCAGGTCTGCATCAATGACCACGGGATTGTCGAGGTAGAGGCTGACCGAATCGAGGTTGAACACCCAGGGGTACTTCTCGGGGTCTCGAACTGCGGGATGCTTCCCTCGTGTCGGCGCGGTCACCACCCGAGCGTGCGCGACGACACCCTCGGTGCAGGCATAGAAGCATATCCAGTCGCCAGACTTGAGGTGACGTCGTCCCGGAGTGCGTTCACCGAACGCGTAGGCCTTATGCTTGCCAACAAGTGTGCGGATGACGTCGTCGGCACTGGCTTTCTCGTCTGACCTGACCGGGGTGAGCCAAAAGGCAGACTCTCCCTTTTGCTCCGGCGCGGGCTTGTCTCGCGCTATCGTAGGAAGGACTTCGCCTTTGGGCGGCTCGGGCGGGCTCACCACGACCTTGGAGATGAAGTTGACGATGGGGTCGATCCGTGGTCCTGACGGCCTTAAGACTGCCATGATGTCGTCGTGCTCGATGTCGTAGTCGTGCATTAGCTCGGCCAGCGACAGGAGCGATTCCACAGAAGCAACCCGGAGTTGGTGAATTCGCTTCTCGGCCACAATTGCGTTCTCCAACTGGTTGACCTCCGGGTCTGGACGACCGACGACGTAAAGGCCGAGCGTGTGGTTCCAGTCAGGCACGAGCTTGTCGGATATCATCCGGTTGACGTAGTCCATCAGCGTCGCCGTCCTCACGGCGTACACCTCAGTGGTCTTTACCTCCACCACGATGTTGAAGCCGCTGGGTGACTTCCAGTGTCCGTCGTAGCCTATCGCGCCTTGGACGCCCTGGTATCTTCCGAAGGTGACATCGAATCCCAGGAACCTGCCTAAATGGTTCACCAAGTCCTGCAGTGCCCGGTTAAACTGCGGTCCTGCGGTGCGTAGGCATTCCTGTACGTAGTCTCGAAGCTGCCCCGGTTCTTTGACGTTCTCAGCCAGGAACTGACGGAACCTCATGCTTGGCGTGTTCTCGCCAGATGAGTCGTCGAGTTTGCCAATCAGGTTCAGGACTTGGCCTAATGTGATGTTCATGTGGACTCCTTGTTACTTCGTCGCTGCCTCCACTATCTTAATTTCCTTCTCCGTCAATCCGTACAACTCACACACCAGCCCATCAATCTTCCGGTCGAAGTTCTCGACCAGGCGGAGGATTGTGTCAGGAACCGGAGCTTTGGGCATCGTAGGTTAGGATACTGGCCGAAGCCGCTCTTGTCAAGCGGATTCGGCTGAATGCGGGTAGCGTTCTTATGCGGTTTCGGTCGGTGGTTGGAGTTTGTGAAAGGTCAAACCGCGCTTTCTGTGCCAAGCAGCCGGGTCCTGGAAATAATCGTTGATTTCCTTTTCCTCGCGGTCGGTAAGGAAGCTGATTTCTTTCGGAATCTTGGGTGACAACGCCGAGGCACGGTCGGTAAGGAACCAGAGCTTTACCCCGGCCCGGGCCAAGTCTTCATTGCCACCTTGCTGGCGGTTGAATATGACAAAGCAGTCATCAACATCCCCGCCCCATTCCCGGATTTCCTTTATTACCCGTGCCTTGGTCCAGCCGTGCACCAGAGTATCATCAACCACGAGCACTTTCTTTCTGAAAAGTTCGTGGCTTTTTATGCCTTCAAACGGACTGGCTTCCGGATAGCGCTTTTCTCTGCGGGCGAAGAACATCGGCTTGCAGAATTTGTGAGCAAGAACCGCGGCAATTCCGATACTTCCGGCTTCGATGCCGCAGATAGCATCAAATCGCAGATTGCGAAGCAGGAGCGTGGCTGAACCCAGAACGAAGTCGTTCACCTCCGGATAATTAGCAAGCCCTTTTACATCAATATATATCGGGCTTTTGTTCTTGCGCATGTCCACTTTGAAGAGCGGCCGCAAATCACCCAGACTTACTTTGATAGCACCAATCTGCCACAAGACCGCGGCAACGGTTTCGGCCAGGTTGCCGCGCATCGAACGCCGGATTAGAAGGAGGTCCGGCCGGACAATCCGCTGGTCACGCAAGAGCCGGTAGAATTTGGTCGCATGCTCAGGAGGCAGTTCAAACCCTATTCTCGTTTCGTCGATATCGTAAACGATATGAAAGTTTCCCAGTCGCTTTTCGCCGGCCAACAGGTGGTAGGTATCGGCATTTGCCTCACGCTGCAGTTTGCCAAGCCGGTCCGCCTTTGGGTTCACAAGCCTCTGATAGATTCTGAATGCATCCTGTGCGAGTTGCTCCGCTTCTTCGTATTCGAGGATATATGGTGTTACCGTTTCAACCAGACCGTCTTTCAGACTGATTTCACGCAGGGGAACCTGAACCAGTTTCACTGGCTAGGAACCGGTTTTCAGATTCTGGAACCTGGAGCTGTAAAAGAAATTCCAGAGGGCGCGGGATTTCCGTCTCAGCTCGGCCAAAGACCCTTTGTTCTCCAGCACAAACCCGGCCTTGCGCCACACTTTGGAATCCGGCTCCTGAAGCTTCAGCCGCGCCTTGGCCGCTTCCTTGGTCATACCTGATTCGATAAGCCGTTTTACTTTGAGTCTTTCGGGTGCAGTTACAAGGATTGCTACATCCATTTCCTTGTTCAGCCCAAGGGTGAAGAGAAGTGCCGCATCCAGAATCACAAGGCCTTTCTGGTTTTTGGTAATTTCCTTTTTGATGCGCTTGATAATAGGGGGATGCATTATCCGATTCAGCTTCTTAAGGCTCGTCTTGTTTGCAAATGCCCGTTCTGCCAGGGCTTTGTGGTCAATCTGGCCGTTCTTATTCAGAATCCTTTTGCCGAATACCTCAACCAGCTTTTTGTAATGCGGACTGTTACGCCGGAGCAGGGCCCAACCGATTTTGTCCGCATCAATTATCTTGGCCCCGTAACGCTTCAGTTCATTGGTAACCGTTGTTTTGCCTGCACCGATATTGCCGCCAATCCCTACGAGCAGTCGTCTCTGGGAAAGCTTGCGGTCAAACATTTGACTTAAATCACCTTTGCCTCTTCGCACAGAAGACGCACCAATTCAGGCACAGTTTTCTCGATTTCGCCCTCAAGCACCTTGCCCGGTTTTCTTCCCGGAGGCAGTCTGTCTTCGATATTAACCGTGCCGCTTGTGAGGTTCTTCTTTTCAATTCCGAGGTCACGCGCGGTTAAAACCGGAATTTCTTTGCGCTTGGCCGCCATCATCAGCTTAAGGGTCGGGTAACGGGGTTCGTATTTTCCTTTCTGAATGGTTACAAGACAAGGCATACTGATATGGACAATCTCGGTAGCCCCTTCGACTTCGCGATGTGCCACCAGTTCGGCAGCCTCCCCAGCGACTTCAACCTCGGGCACCACTGCTACATGGGGAATACCCAGATAATGAGCCACGACCTGCGGTACCATTGCCATGTCATCGTCGACAGCCTGCTTGCCACAAAGAACCAAATCAAACGGACTCCGCTTTATTGCAGCAGCAAGAATCCTGCCGGTGGAAAGAAAATCAATCCCTTTAAGCGAATCATCCAAAATGTGAACCGCTTTATCCACGCCCATGGAAAGCGCACTCAGAAGTGCTGTCCGTGCCCTTTGATGCCCAAGCGTGACAACGGTTATGGCAGTATCACCCAGGTTTTCACCTATCCGCAACCCGGTCTCAATCGCATACTCGTCATAAGGGTTGATTACCCATTCTACATCGCTTGTGTCCACAAAACCGACCTGGGTATCTATCCGCATTTTGGTCTCGGTAGAAGGGACTTGTTTCGCACAAACAACGATGTTCATTTATATTTTCTTTACACACAAGCAGCAGTTGTGCCCGCCGAAACCGAGGGAATTCGAAATCGCAGCCTTTATCTCGTGCTTGCGCGGCCCTTCTTTCACAAAGTCGAGTTCAACCCCGGGGTCAGGATGTTCATGATTGAGTGTCTGGTGCACCCGACCTTCCTTTACCGACTTTGCCAAAGCTACAAACTCCATCGCCCCGGCCGAACCCAGGCCGTGGCCAATCATTGATTTGGTAGAATTGATAAGAACCTTTTTGGCGTGGTCTCCGAATACTTCCATAATCGCTTTTACCTCGGCGGCATCGTTCAAAGGGGTAGAAGTGCCGTGGGCATTGATATAATCAATTTCTTCGGGTTTCAACCTTGCGTCATCAAGTGCACGCCGCATCGCCTCAATTGCACCACGGGCTTCCGGGTCTGGTGCGGTAATATGATAACCGTCCCCGGTTGCGCCGTAACCTGCCAGCTCGCAGTAAATATCTGCACTACGCTGGCGGGCGTGCTCCAGCTCTTCCAGAATGCAAAGCCCACACCCTTCAGCAACAACGAATCCGTCCCGGTCTTTGTCAAATGGCCGCGATGCCTTTTCTGGTTCGCTATTCCTTTTGGAAATAGCACCCATGTTTGCGAACGCCGAAACAGTAAACCGGGTGACCGCCGCTTCTGCCCCACCGGCAATAATTATATCGGCATCGCCATGCACGATATGCCGGAATGCCTGACCGATTGCATGGGCCCCGGACGCGCACGCCGAAGTGGTGCAGTAGCTCGGACCGCGGAGGCCGAAAGCGATTGAAACCTGGCCGGCCGCAATATCCGGAATCATCATCGGTATAAGTAAAGGGGACACCCGCTTGGGGCCACGGTCGAGAAACTGACCGAACTGGAATTCCCAAGTATGGACTCCGCCCATACCAGAACCGACAAGTGCTCCGAACCGGGATTTATCCTCTTTCTCAGGGTCAAGTCCGGAATCCAGGACTGCTTCTTTGGCAGCATAAAGTGCAAACTGGGCGAACCGGTCGGTTCGTCTCACGAGCTTGGGGTCAAGCTTCTGGCTCGGGTCGAAATCCTTTACCTCAGCCGCTATCTGGACCGACATGCCGGACGGGTCAAAAGACCGAATCCGGGCAATTCCGCTCTTCCCGGACAAAAGACTCTGCCAGAAGCTTCCAACATCATGACCCACAGGCGTGACAGCGCCCAGACCGGTAACAACGACTCGGCGACCCACTTATTTCTTTTCCTTTTCAGCTAATCTCTTTTCGAGGTACTCTACCGCTTTGCCAACAGTCACGAGTTGCTGGGAGTCCTCGTCCGGAATCTCGATGCCGAATTTTTCCTCAAAGGCCATCACGAGTTCGACAATATCGAGCGAGTCGGCCCCAAGGTCATCCACGAAATGAGCGTTTTCTGTTACCTTTTCAGGCGTCACATGCAACTGTTCGACTATGATGTTTTTAACATCGTCCATTAAAGCCATCTATCCTCCTTTGGCCTTGAAGGCCGCAACACCAGTAAACACAATGCATTCCGGACATCATTCTGCCCGGTTCCAGCCAGCAAAACAGACCCTTAACCTTCTTGTAGCAGTGTATCGGCCGGCTATCGAAAGTCAAGATTTGACCGGTATATCCAGCAATTTCAGACCGGTTGCTGTTTCCTCAACGCGCCCAATACTTTTCTGCCCGGGCAGTATTGCGACTTCACAAGCAGCGCTTACCCGTCCTGAGAAAAAGTGGCCGCCGTGGGTAGTCAGTCTGGAATTTGCAATAACGACATGCAAATGGCAGAAAGGCTTTCTGCCCTGCCAGGTGATGTTACCTGTCAAGCTGGCAATCTCGTATTCATCCGGGAACCTGCGCTTGCGGTATTTGCGGCGTTTCAGGTCGAAATAGCCAAGAACCACATCACAAGCCGCACCCAGACCGGTAATAATACCCGACCTGATTTTCTGCCGCTTCACAAAATCGGTAATTATCAAAGGAATATCCTCGCCTCGGTCTAGACGAAGCTGGTAAAACGGCCCCAATTTGATGAATCTCATAATATCTCCTTATTATCCTTATTTCTTATCAACCGTTCCGCTCTTTCGCACCTTACGGGTGTAGCGGCATTTGGGATACCCGGAACATGCAATGAATTTGCCATACCTGCCATGACGTTCAACCAGAGGCTTGCCACAAATAGGGCACTTCTCTTCAAGCACTTGGACTTCAGCTTTCGTCTTCTTTATATACTTGCACTCCGGATACCCGGAACATGCAATGAATTTGCCATACCTGCCATAACGTTCAACCAGAGGCTTGCCGCAAATGGGGCACTTTTCTTCAAGCACTTGGACTTCAATTCCTGCCTGATATCGGCCACGCTGGCCTTAACTTGTTCCAGGTCGTGCTCAAACGGGGTGTAAAACTTCCCGACTACCTCTTGCCATCGTTCTTTGCCTTCCTCGACCAGGTCGAGCTGCCGTTCCATGTCCCTGGTAAAACCGATCTCGAACACATTGGCAAACCTGGGGATCAGGACATCATTCACTACCATCCCCAGTTCTGTCGGCTTAAGCTTGCGCTCTTTGCGTTCGACATAGTGCCGGTCAAAAAGAGTGGAAACTATCGAAGCGTAAGTCGAGGGCCGGCCGATGCCGTTCGTCTCAAGCCGCTTTATCAAAGTTGCTTCAGTATAGCGGGACGGGGGCTGGGTGAATTTCTGTTCGGACAGGAAATCTTTCAGACCGACCGGCTCGTCCTGTTCAAGCTCGGGCAGTTTCTTTTCCTTTTCCCGCTCACCGTATACCTTTTCAAACCCGCGAAACTCACAGCTTACCGCATCCGCACGGAAATCATAATCCCCGCCTGTAACCTTTATTTCAATGACAGAATAGCGGGCATCTGAAATCTGACTGGCAAGGAAACGGCGGTATATCAAGTCATAAAGTCGGAACTGTTCGCGGTTCAGGTTCCCCTTTACTGATTCCGGCGTCCGGTCTATCCTCGTCGGCCTGATAGCTTCGTGGGCACCTTGCGCATTTTTTTTGTCCTTGTAATAGCGCGGCTTCTCCGGCAAGAAACCAGGTTCCATAATTCGGACAATAAACTCCCGGGTATCGGTAATAAACCCGGCGGCGACCCGAACCGAGTCGGTCCGAGGATAAGTAATAAGACCAACGGTTTCCTTTTCCAGCTCTATGCCTTCAAACAACTGTTGGGCAAGACGCATCGTTTTTCGGGCCGGAAACCCGAGTCTCTGTGCTGCATCCTGTTGCAGGGTAGCAGTAGTAAATGGTGGTGCAGGCTTGCGCAGGCGGGTTTTCTTCTTTACCTCGGCAACCCTGAAATCCGCCGCCTTGCAATTTCTTTTTACCGAATCAACTGCTTTCTTACTCGAAAGCTTCGCTTCCTTGCCCTTGATTCGTGCAAGTCGGGTCTCGAATTCGGTTCCATCCTCTTTGGTAAACACCGCCTTGACAACCCAGTATTCTTCGGGTTTGAAACTCGTAATCTCCCGTTCCCGTTCAACGATAACCCTCAGGGCAACAGTCTGAACCCGGCCTGCAGATAACCCGCTTTTCACGATTTTCCAGAGCAGTGGAGAAATGAGGTATCCAACGAGTCGGTCGAGCACCCTTCGACCCCGGTGGGAATATACTTTGTTCATATCGACTTCACCCGGTTTGGCAAAGGCCTGTTCGATTCCATGGCGGGTAATTTCATAAAAAAGCACCCTTTTAACTTCTTTGCTATCCCCGATTTCTTTTGCCACTGAAAATGCTATTGCTTCGCCTTCACGGTCAGGGTCGGATCCGATATACACGACCGAAGATTCCTTGGCCGCCTGTTTCAGTTCTTTTATCACCGGTCCCTTGCCCCTTATCCGGATATAATTCGGTTTGAATCCGTGTTCGATGTCTACGCCCAGCTTAGATTTTGGCAGGTCGGCAATATGTCCTTTTGAAGAAAGCACTTTCATCCTTTGGCCCAAGAGTCGGTAAATAGTGCGCGCCTTGGTTGGGGATTCAACAATCAGGAGTTCTTTCCGACGGCCGCGATGCGTTCGTGTTACCATAAGGTCAGAAGAATAAACAGTCAGTTTCCGGTGTCAACTGTCTTGTTAATCCTCAATAACAACAACCGCTGCCGCATAGTCTGGCAGGTGGGTTATGCTCAGGTGGACCTTTCGCTTGCCGAGATATTCCTGTGCCCTGCCTTTCACTTTTATTGTCGGCCTTGACCGTTCATTGTCGCAGATTTCTATCTCTTGCCAGCCAATAACCCCGCGTAAGCCCGTGCCCAGTGCTTTGGCAAAAGCCTCTTTGGCGGCAAAACGGCCTGCATAGGAGAGATACTTACCTGCAATACCCTCGCAGAACTCGACCTCAGCAGAAGTAAAAATACGGTTGCGGACGCGGTCTGGAAAGCGGTTAAACATCGCTTCTATCCTTTTTACCTGGACAAGGTCAACCCCAACCCCGGAAACTGCCAAACTAACCCTCTTTAGCTTTACTGTTCAGCCGCTCGATGAACGGCACAAGTTCAAGTATATCGTTAATCTCTAAATCCGCACCAGAATGTTCGGTCCCGAATGTGTTCCCGTATCGGGCAAAAACCGTATACATTCCGATTTCCTTGGCCCCGGTTATATCACGCTCTGCCCAATCTCCAACCATAACCGCCTCTTTCGCCTCGACTTCAAGCATCTCAAGTGCCTTCTCGAAAGGTTCAGGCGCAGGCTTGCGCTTCATGGTATCATCAAAAGTGACAACCGCATCGAAGAAATTGTCTATCCCTAAAGAACAAAGCCGCATCCATGCCTGGAGCTTGGGCGCATCTGAAACTACCCCGAGCTTCAAACCCATCCGCACCAGTTTCATAAGCGCCATGTTCACATGTGGATATGCAACCAGCACCCCTTCGCGCCCCCGTCTATACGCAAGGATACCATTTGCAAGAATCCGATAGTCAATACGGTCCAGCACACCGGCCAGGAACTCGTCGAAGACCTGCTGAAATTCAATCCCTTTCTCATCGTAAATTCTGAAAATCCGTTCCCGTGCCTTATTTGCGTTGATACTGAGTCCGGCATCAATCATCGCTTCGATTGCTGCATCCACGGCCGCATACTTCATCTTCAAAAAATCCACCAAGGTGTTGTCAACATCAAACACCACCGCTTTTATCATACTGAATTCAGCGCCGGCCAATGAAACGCCGCCTGAGCCGACGGTATGTTTCCTCCAGGTGTTCGTTTATTACCTTGGTCTCGGCAAGAACCGGCATATAATTCACATCCCCGTTCCAGCGAGGTACAATATGAATATGGAGATGACCGGCAGCACCTGCCCCTGCAACCCGGCCCAGGTTCATCCCGACATTGAAACCCTGGGGTTTNATCTCAAGGCGCAGCGCNCTGAGCGAAAGCTGAACCAACTGCTGAAGGCAGGCGCTTTCTTCCTGCTTTAGTTTCTCATAATCGGCAACATGGCGGTTCGGAACAACCATCAGATGCCCATTGTTATAAGGAAAGCGATTCATCACTACAAAACCTGCATCACTACGGTAAAGTATCAGGTTTCGAGTATCGTCTTTCGAGCGCAGGAGCTGGCAGAGAAAACAACCCCGTTTGCCTTTGCCACTACACTCGAGCGCAGATTTGATGTATTTCATCCGCCAAGGGGCCCAGAGGCTTCCCAGCATCAGAACAACCCCAGTTGTTTATCCGTGGTCGCTTCTCCCGGTTGCTTGGCCTGTTTCTTTTTTGACCCGGGCACAACGCTTATCGTTCCGAATACACCGTCATATCCAGGAGTAGCATCAACCTCGTCTTTGCGCATCCGGTCAATCCCCAGTGCTATTCGGTCATTTGAATACCGCTCAATCTCATCGACCGGTGCATCAATCAGCACATTGAACTCATTCGCTAAAGACTTGATAAGTTCATCATACACCTTCTGCACACCGACCGTATCCCTTCCTTGTCCCATTGCCTGACCGATAATCTCTTTCAATGGAATCAGATGCATAAAAGGAATCACATCTTTCGGCACTTCTTCCGGCTTCCGGTCGGCCAAATCCTCAACCCTGTGCAGCACGCCGACTGTCAGCTTCCGGCCGCAGACCGGGCAGATATCATCGTTCATCATCGCCTGCTCCGGCGAGAAGGAAATCCCGCAAGCGCGGTGGCCGTCATAATGGTATTTGCCTTCTTGAGGAAAGAACTCAATGGTATAAAGCAACCGGTTCCGGTCCTTGGTCTTCAAGGTTTCCCTGATTTCATCATAGGAAAGCTCGCAATTGAATACATTCGCTTCACGGCCCAGTCGGGCAGGAGAATGTGCATCCGAATTGGAGACGAGTGTTTTACTGTCAAGCGCTGAAAGCCGCCAGTTCATCGGCGGGTCGCTGGAAAGCCCGGTCTCAACCGCAAAAATCTCTTTGTTCAGGTCTTTGAAACATTCTTCCAATGAATCGAAACCGGAATTCGACCCCAGAAGGCCAAACCAGGGTGTCCAGATATGGGCCGGCACAAGAAAGGCACTCTCGCTGATTTCCAGAAGGCGTGCCAGCATTTCATAACTCGAAATACTCAATGTCGGCCGGCCATCCACACCGAGTTTACCGTATCTTCCGAGGAATCTGATTATCTGCTCTACGGTCTCGAAATCCGGCGCATAAATAAGGTTATGAATCCTGCGCAGTCGGCCCGCCGAGCTGTAAATATTGTTCACTTCAACGCTGAGCATGAAATGAGTGTCGCCGTATACAAACAGTCCGTTACCAGCCGGTTCCAGGTTTTCCTTCAGGGACCTGAGATATTCTGGATGGGTGAAGTCACCGGTAGCCAGAAGCTGAATCCCTTTCTTCCTGCCATATCGGGCAAGCATCAGTATATCCATTTCGCGGCTGGTAGCACGGGAAAAACGGGAATGAAGATGCAGGTCAGCAATAAACTTCATGTTGTCTATTGTAAATCGCACCTGCGCCGGTGTCAAGTCGGCTGGCGTGCATGTGACCGGACATCAAGGTTCATTCAGTTAACGGTCGGTTTGTCGCCGAATGTGACGCGGATAATTCGGGAAGCCGGCGGATGAGTAAATAGACTGACTACAATGTAGAGAATGAGGCTGATAATAATGCCTGGGATGAAGCCGTGAATCCCGAACGGATTGCCAAGCGCCATCCAGACGAGCGAAACAATACAGCCACTTATCATTGAAGCCAATGTTCCTGCCCGGGTTGCCCGGCGCCAATAAAGGCCAAGCACATAAGGCCAGAGCGTGGTTGAAGCGATGGCGGCCCAGGCAAAGCCTGTGATTACGAGGATCATTGCGGGCGGTTTTATGGCGACTATGAGTGCGATGATGCCGATGGCCACTGATGTCAGTCTGGAAATCATTATCTGTTTGCGCTGGCTGGGCCGGCCGCGAAAGGTATCGTGGTAAAGGTCTTTTACAATCGAGCTTACTGTTACGATAAGCACAGCCGCAAAACTGGACATGCCCGCGGCAATGACTGCGGCCAGGAATACGGCTGAGGCCCAGCAAGGCATTGTGCCTTTCACCAGTGTAGGAATTGCCTTGTCAGCGTTTTTTAGTGCCGGATAAAGCACCCGGGCGAGTGCGCCGTTGAAATAGGGCAGAAGCGCCATTGAGCCACCGATTGTCGCCAGAATCGTGCCCAGTTTCAGCACACTTGAACTTTTGATGGAATAAAAACGGGTAACGAGCTGGGGCATTCCCCATACACCGAAGCTTACAATCATCGAATATGAAACGAGGCCGGCCCAGCCCCATATGCCTGGAGTGTATAAGTATTTGCCGGAGTTGATTTCGCCCAAGCGGGAGAACAGTTGTTCCAGTCCACCGACCTTACCGAGTGCCATGATAGTCAGAAGGACCAGTCCAAACAGCATAATCCAGCCCTGGAAGAAACCGGTCCAGACGACGGCAAGATAGCCTCCAAGCGACACATATATGATAATCATCAAGCCGGACAGCAGAATTCCATAGAGATATGGGATACTAACGAGGACTTCGAAGGCGTGTCCCATCCCTTTGAGAATCGCCACACTGTAAAGAATGAGGAATATAGTAATAACCAGGGCTGAGATTAAGCGGGCAGCGGATGACCGGTAGCGCCGGGCAAAGAATTCGGGCATGGTGATAGAGCGGAGTCTACCGGTCATCTTGCGGGTCCGGCGGCCCAGAATTATCCAAGCAAGCAGTGTGCCGACGACAACATTTGTTGCACCTATCCAGAGCGTGGCCATGCCGAACTTATACCCGAAACCGCCTCCACCAATAATGACTACCGAACTGTAATACGCCGAGACAAAAGAGAAAGCGGTAACCCAGGGCCCGATTGAACGGGAGCCCAGATAGAAACTTTCGGCAGATGACTTCATTCTGGCACTTGAAACGATGCCGATAATGAGAAGCGCTAGCAGGTAGAGGACGAGCACAATGAAATGGATGGCAAACGGATTCATGTCAGTCGTCAAAATGGACGAGTGCGCCCCATATGATGGCAGCGACTGCTGCGGCAGCAACTACGATAACCGCGGAGAATGTGAGATAGGGGCAGCCGAAAGGACCGGACACAAATCATGATATTACCCGAAGAGAAACTGTCAACGATTGCTGGATGGAATTATTTGGATACGTGCTTGAATGCCACTACTCCACCGACGAATGCGCCGATGTAGAAACTGAAAAGACGCCAGAGCACGACAAATATACCAAGCATTTCCTTTGGGCAGAACATCGCATAGAGCGCGGCCGCACCTGCTTCGGCAACGCCGCTGGCACCTGGTGTCGGGATATAAAGCAGCACTGAGACCAGGACCAGGTTGATACCAATGACCCTTAAGGTGTTACGCGCGGCCAGGACTCCGAGTCCGGCCAGAAGCGATGCACTCATCCCGAAATAGGCAAGGGCATAGGCTACGGTGAGACCGATGGTGACCGCGATGTAGCCCAGATTACGGCCGCGCAAGTAGAGTTTCAAGCCGGCGGTGAAATTATCGAACTCGGAAAATGTTCTGGTCAGCAGCCGGCGGAATCTACCAGGATTGGGATGGGCCTTGAGTTTATTTCCCCATCGTTTCATAACCCGGGGAAACACCAGAACCAGAACGATGAAGATACCGCCGACGGTCAGGATTATGCCGATGTAAACCGAGAGGACTTTGAGCAGGACCGACGATACCCCGAGATTGGTTGCCACGAATGGGGCGGCCGCAATTATCATGACATAAAATAGAATACCGCGCATCAGGAGCATTGCCGAAGCCTTGCCAGGATTGATGCCCAATTTATTCATGCTGTAAAGTTGGAGCGGTAGGCCTCCGACTTGGAAAGGCGTGACCGCGGCCATGAAGTAACCGACCAGGATGACTTCGGCTGAACGGATGATGCCCATTTTGTACCCGGCCGCACGGGCAAGCACAGAAAGTCGAGCACCGTCAGCCGCGGTTGCAATCAACCACAGGAGTCCGGTCGTGACGAGCCAGTACCATTCCAGGTCTTTGAGTCCTTCGAGGGTTTTGCCGGTGACGGTGAAAGCAAGAATTACTACGGCAGCCCCTACCCCGATTGCCAAGAAAATCTTGATACCACGGCTCAGGATGCTGGGTTTGAGCTGTGCCTTTACCTTTTCTTCGGATATGACCTCGGGGCCTGGTATCGGTATTCTTGATTCGAGAGGGTCGGGGTCGGGATTTCCGTGGTTTGAGGGAGGTATCTTAAATTTGATAACGGAATCTTAGGGTATAACGGTCTGCTGTCAACGAACTCCCGGTGGCTTTACAGCAACCAAGCAGGTTTGACAAAATCGGTCTTTCACCCCGGACCCACTTGCTTTTTGACAAAAGAATCCTTTGTCCATACCCTGTTTTTTCAGTTCATCCAGGACCATTTTCAAGGCTTGTATACTGTGCGCATATGCGCTGATTTCCGGGTCGTATCTTTCACCCAGACTACTTTTTTCTCTTCCAGTTCCAAGGCCTCTGCGATTTCATGGTTTTCCCAGTTCTCTTCCAGGGCTAGGAGAATCAGGTCCAGTTTCTCATAGGGTATGCCGATTGCACTTTTATCAGTGATGCCCGGGATAATATCGGGCGAAGGGGATTTTTCGATGATATTTGAAGGGATATCGAGGTAACGGGCAAGTTGTCGGACCTGGGTTTTGTAAAGATTCAGCAAAGGCATGATGTCGGCTGCATCGTCACACCCGTGTTTTACAAAGAAGCCGATTCTGGCTTCGCTCCTGTTCGCCGCACCAACGACAAGCCTGTTCTCAGATTCTGCATAGAGATAGAGCAATAGCATCCGCATTCTGTGTTTTGCCCGATAATAGGCATTGCTTTTCCCTAGATAGGAACCGAATTCCTTGTTCTCAAACCCCAGAAGGCTGGCAGAGAATGGGGTTTCTCCGGTTTTTTTCTTATAGAAATCATATGCCTTTCTGACGAGGGTATCCTTTGATTTGGCCGGGAATGCAAATTTGTCCAGGGGGAACAGTTTGTAAATCCCGATCTGTTTGAGATAAGAAGTTATGTCGAGGAGTTTTGCTTTGATACCCAGTTCTTTGGCAAAATCCAGGGCATCTTGGACATGCTGCTTTTTTGTGTCTTTTTCAGGCAGGATTAAGGCTGAAGTTTTTTCTGGCCCGACCGCTTTTTTACACAAAGCCGCAACAACCGCTGAATCCAGTCCTCCGCTCAGCCCCAGGATTACGCCTTCCCTTTCCAGTTCTTTCATGTATTTTCTGATGAAGCCTTCCAGAGAAACGGATAAGGTTTCCGGCTCTATTTTCATACGGGATTTCAATGCTTTCAGTCTGGTTTGAATATCCATATAAATATCAAACTTGGGTATAGATAAGTATCGAATCTTTTTCTTTTCTGTCAAGCGACCGCTGACAGATTTGACAATATGTGGTTTCAGCATAGAGTTTCTTTGAGTAAAATTGTGGTTGCATCATTTTTTTATGTCTAAAGGCGACAAGGCACGGCGTGTAATCGGTTTGCCGATTGGCGTAATCCTTGCCTGTCTGGTGCTGATTGCCTGTTTTCACATTCCAGGGTGGCAGACACGGGTTACAGTGCCGATAATCGCCCGGACTTTCCCGGTAAGCGAATTTCTGGACACTGCATTTTTCCGCACCGGGCCTGATTCTGTAGTTGAATTGTTCATCAAGAAACCGCTTGATACGATTCGCATCCGGGACCAGTTCGGTGTTATTGAAATGCTGGACAGCTTCGACATCATGCTGGACAGTTTTGTCATTACCCCGGTTCTGGAAAAAAGGACCGGTGTNGGTGTCCAGGATTTGATTGGGACGATTCCACGCGATTCATTGCGCTTGCCGATACCACGGTTCGGTTATGAGCATTCTGTTTATTGCAGTTTGCCCGGCATCAAGTCGGCTGAACTGGCCGGCGGCGTTCTTGTTTCCCGGGTTGAAAACCGGACCAGCATCCGGCTGGATACGGTCCGGCTGGAGCTTTCCGGTATCGGCACAATGGATTTCGGGCCGCTGGATTCGATGTCCGGCGCTGAGCTACGGACTAATCTTGCAGGTATGAAATTGGATTCAGCAATTTGCGGCAGGTTGGTCCTGGCCAGTTCTGGAACCGGTAGTGAATCGGTGTGGGTGCATATCCGGGATTCTGTTTTGGTGAACCTGCGTGTTGATTCGCTGAGGCTATGTCAAGGCCATATCTGTCTCTGTGGTTCGACCGGGATGCACTCATGTTATCATAAAATTTCGTTCCTTCATACCAGTCACCATATGCGGCTGGATTCTGCTTTAATGGATAATGGAACCGTGAGTTTTGTTTTGGACAATACGATGCCGTTGCCTCTGGGTGTTGAGCTCAATATCAGAGAAGTGGGTTTTGATACGACTATTGATATGCCGGCATGGGCACGGACAGCGATTTCCCTTGACCTTGGTGGAATGGCATATCGTAATCCAGACCCGGATTCGAGCCGGTTGACCGTATCATCAGTAGTAAGCGCAATGCCGAACGGCAAATTTGTCGACCTGAATTTGTCACAAGGGCTTGAAGTCCGGTTTGATGGCGAGATTCAGTCACCCGAATACCTGGAGGGTGAGGCCTTGGACACGGTGTGGAGTTCAGAAATGCGGGATACATTGGCTACTGATTTTCCAGAGCAGCTTTCGCATATGAAATTCTCTCATGTCCTGGTGCACGGGACAGCGGTGAATGCCCTTGACTTTACCGGTGTTATCCAGATAACGGTCATAGGATTCAATCCTGGGGCCGAGAGTGCAGCGGTCGCGGGTTATCTGGTTATCAACCGCGGAACCCCGGACCATCCGGCATCCAGTTTTGCATCTTTGGATGTTGCCGGGCTTTGGGACATTGCGCCCAGTGTGCTGGTGACATGCACCCGGGCCGGTGTTATCGGCGAGGGTCGTGCATGGTCTGAGTCTTATCTGACCGGGAGTGTAACATTGCAGACCCCTTTGCGCGCCAAGCTCATTGCCGATACATTGAAGTTCGGACCCTGGAAGGTTCCTGTGGATTCCGGTCTGAGGCCAAATGAGCAGCGTCAATTAAAGGATGCGGAAGTCGTCGTTCATGTTGTCAACCATTTCCCGCTTGGAATCAGGGCCAAGCTGTCTCTCTGGTCTGCCGGTGCTGAGAGCACGGCGATTCCCATATCTGTTTCACAACCGCAAATCGACCCTGAACACGGCTGGGTTATTGCGGGCCGTGATTCTGTTCTGAAAGTAGGACTGAATGAGGCACAGTGCAGAATTTTCTATGCGGATTTTTTCCAGGCGGGTCTTGAAATTTACATCCCTACAACCGATACGATTACCCTCACTGCCCGGGATTTCTTCTGTATTAAGAATTCTTATGCCAATCTGGAATTGGGTTTCGGGCCGAAATGAATCTGATTCTTATTCTTATTAGCACCTGGACGATGACAGACCCTGGGTTTTGTGTTGGTTATGATGCGGTAGTCCAGAATCCGGCCGCACTGGTTTTTCCCGGAAATCCAAAGGCATCGCTTGAATATTTCGGTGTCCGGTTGCACCTTAACTCCAATGGGTTTACCATCGCCGACTATCAGCGATATTTCGAGCATCCGGTGTTTCTGACTGAGNAAGACGAGAAAAGAATNCTCAGTAGTATCGGTGCCGGCCCGTTGCGCATCGGGACCGGGTCTCTCTTCGAGATTCTGCATGGGCAGTACCGGACATTCGGCTGGGGGCTGGATTTCGAGAAGATAGCGGTGCAGTCATTACCAAAGGCGCTTTTTGAACTGGCATTTGAAGGGAATGAGATGAACCGGACTTATCAACTTGGTGGTTTGGGCTTTGATACCCTTTCTTTTATGCGGCTGACTGCTGGCGGCGGATTTCCGGTTCACGACCGATTCGGTCTGGGGGTCACGGTTTCCTGGCTCCGTGGGATGCGCTATACAATGACCGCCTCATCCTCGGGTGAGTTGCTGACAACACCTTATGTTATCACCGGTTCTACTGTTCAGGTCCGAAATGTTGCCGATGGTGGTGACGGTTTCGGCATAACTATGGGCAGTGCGCTAAAATTCGGCGAATCATGGCGGTTGGGCCTGAGTATGCGTGACTTGATTGCCGGTATTTGGTGGTCTGAAAATCCTGGTGTCAGGCGTGTCTGTATCGACCTGGATTCTTTGAATAGCTATCGGTATTATCAGAAACCGGTCCTGGATTCGTTTCTGGTGAAGCGGGATTTTTTCCAGTCAGGCGGCACCATCTGGACAAGATTACCCGGGGTAATTGCCCTTGGTCTTGGTTATACAATAG